>MDSW01186121.1_pt1 | contig 61452 bp, 51 predicted proteins | sample 811171 | NCBI WGS metagenome assembly MDSW01 (sample SAMN05326641, study PRJNA326480) | marine metagenome | isolation source: seawater | place: Atlantic Ocean: North West | collected 2012
CTTCGCAACCCGATATGATCGAAAAGCCTGCAACTTCCTCGCCTTCACCCTCCTCGCCGCATCAATCATATGGATGCGATGAATGTCGATTCAGCCTAGGGCGTCTCGCAACGGCTATGCCATCTCATCACAATTCAGCCTGGACAATTCAGCCTGGCTTCCCGTTACTCCAACAAACGGAAAACGCCTGTTGATCAGTGTCCTCCCCCTATCATTCAGGAAAACAGCAGGGGGAGGATGCTTCATCTGCTTTCTGGCAGTATTCCTCAATCTGGTTTGATTGCAAGAATATCCGTACGAAGGATTTTCAGGATCTTTTCACAGGTGCTGCCCAGAACAATCCGGGAAAGCCCCTTTCGTCGATGAGTGCCGAGTACCACAAGTTCTGCATGCAGATTGCCGGCCTGGGACGGAATCACCTTGTTGGCTTTGCCGGCTTTGATGTGAATATTTTCCGGCGGGATACCATATTTGGCCACATAACCCTGCAGCTTTTTAAGTCTTTTTTCCTTAAAACGGTTCTGCATTTCGTTGGTGTTGATAATGTCCAGGTCAGCCAGAGCCGGATTATAAGTAATGACGTAACTGCAATGCAGGCTCGCGTCAAGGAGATCGGCAAAATACCGGGCCTGGGTGAGCACCTTGTCATTCAGTGCCATTTGTTCTTCATCATCATTGGAAAAATCCACAGTGGCGAGGACAACACGTTTGCTGCGCCAGCGGTGGGCATGGAGAATTAGAACCGGAATCTTGGGCAGGGTCAGCAGATGAAAGTCTGAGGGCCGGTGGAAAAGCGTTTCCGAACGGTGACCGGTTTTGATAATCAGGTCAAATTCCTCCTTTGCACAGGCTTTTTCGACTGCATCAATGAGGCTTTTGTTCCACTGGACTTCTCCGGTGATATTGTTCTTGCCCTCTAGGAGCTTGCTGAGCGCATATTTCTCTCTTGAGATCAGCGTATCTTTCAGGGCTTCGCGCTGCTCGTTGCTGATCAGTTCCTGCTGTTCGTAAAGGGAATCATGAACCACAGAGAGGACATGTACACTGACTTTTGCCCGCTCTGCAAAAAACAGTGCCTTGTCATAGGCTAAGCTGGGCTGGTCAGGAAGACGGTCGGCAATTACAAGTATTTTTTTCATCACAAAAGTCCCTTTGCTGTAGTCTAAATGCGAACTCTGCCCTTATCATAGAGCGAAAAAAGATCGCTGAAAATGATGTACGTCAGGGTAAGGAGAATTTATTTTCTAACTTAAGGAAATAGGGGGCGGAACGAGTTATTTTTTTCGGCTCAATTCCCTCATGGCATCTTCAAGGCCCCCAAGCGTGAGCGGATACATCCGATCCTGCATCAATTGCCGGACCATGCCGATGGAATGGGTATAATCCCAATACTTTTCTTTTACCGGATTCAACCAGACAGCGCTTTCATAAACGTTCAGCAGGCGTTTCATCCATACTTCGCCGCTTTCTTCATTCCAGTGTTCGACACTGCCGCCGGGATAAACGATCTCATAGGGGCTCATAGACGCGTCCCCGACAAAGATCACTTTATAATCGTGGGGATATTTATGCAGGATATCCCAGGTGTTAATACGATTGGCATGTCGGCGTCGGTTATCCTGCCACACACTTTCATAAAGAAAATTATGGAAATAAAAATATTCCATATTTTTGAATTCTGTCCGGGCAGCAGAAAACAGCTCTTCACAGATCTTGATGAAGGGATCCATTGACCCGCCCACATCAAAGAAAATCAGCACCTTGACGGCATTGTGGCGCTCCGGCACCATTTTAATATCCAGCCAGCCCTGCTTCGCCGTGGAATGGATGGTGTCATGCAGATCCAGTTCGCTGGCGGCCCCTTCACGGGCAAACTGCCGCAAGCGGCGAAGTGCTACCTTTATGTTGCGGGTGCCCAGTTCAACTGAATCGTCAAGATTTCGGAACTGGCGTTTATCCCACACTTTTACGGCACGGCCGTGCCGGCCTTCCTTCTGGCCGATACGGACACCTTCAGGGTTATAGCCATAGGCGCCAAAGGGCGAGGTGCCGGCGGTGCCAATCCATTTGTTTCCGCCCTGGTGGCGTTCTTTTTGTTCCTCAAGCCGCTTTTGCAGCGTTTCCATCAGTTTTTCCCAATCCCCGATGGCTTCTATTTTGGCCATTTCTTCAGGGGTGAGAAATTTTTCCGCCAGTTTTCTGAGCCATTCCTCAGGGATTTCGGCAACAAGGTCTTCTCCCTCCGGCGCTTCAAGGCCCTTGAAATGATGCCCGAATACCTGGTCGAATTTGTCCAGGTTTCGTTCGTCCTTCACCAGAGTTGCGCGGCTGAGATAATAAAAATCATCAATAGAATAATTGGCCAGCCCCGCCTTCATGGCCTCCATCAACGTGAGATACTCCCGTAAGGAAACGGGAACGCCGTGTTCTCTTAAGGAAAGGAAGAAGTCCACAAACATGATTAGGGTTACCTGCCGTCCCGTTTGCTCATAAACGCCAGTCTTTCAAACAGATGCACGTCCTGCTCATTTTTGAGAAGCGCCCCATGCAGCGGCGGGATGAGTTTTTTCGGATCACGGCTTTTCAGCACTTCCAACGGCATGTCTTCCACCATCAGAAGTTTCAACCAGTCCAGAAGTTCCGACGTGGACGGCCGTTTTTTCAGGCCCGGCACCTCGCGGATATCATAGAACAGGTTGAGCGCCTCGCGCACCAGAATTTGCTGAATATCCGGGAAATGAACCTGAACGATTTCCGCCATGGTTGCCTTGTCAGGGAACTGGATATAGTGGAAAAAACAGCGCCTGAGAAAAGCATCCGGCAATTCTTTTTCGTTGTTGCTGGTGATAATGACCAAAGGCCGCTGTTTGGCCTTGATCACTTCGCCGGTTTCGTAGACAAAAAATTCCATCCGGTCCAGTTCCTGCAACAAGTCGTTGGGGAACTCGATGTCCGCCTTGTCGATTTCGTCGATCAGCAGGACCGGTGATTCTTCGGCCTCAAAGGCCTGCCAGAGTTTGCCTTTTTTGATGTAGTTGCGAATGTCCTTGACTTTTTCGTCCCCCAACTGGGAATCCCGCAGACGGGATACTGCGTCATATTCGTATAAGCCCTGTTGTGCTTTGGTGGTGGACTTGATGTGCCACTCAATAAGCTCCTTATTCAGTGCCTTTGCTACTTCATGCGCCAGAACCGTCTTGCCGGTTCCCGGTTCCCCCTTGATCAGTAGGGGACGCTGTAAGGTCAACGCCGCATTCACCGCGACCATCAGATCCTCGGTTGCTATATAACTGTCGGTACCTGTAAATTTCATGATCAAACACCCGTTTTATTTCACCGCGCACAGAGTACTGCAGCGCAGCAAAATCGTCAAAGGATTTCGGTTACTGTCTCACCAGTTCCAACCACGCCGGTCCGGCATCATCGTTGCATATGGTGAAGATCAAGTGGTGAAGACAATGCCGCTTTTAGAGTGAATTGAGCCAACCTATGCACAATTCACTCTAGCCTTTGGTGGCTTTTATGGTTTCCAGCCAGGGACGAAATTCTTCTTCCGTAAAAACGGGGAAGAAATCCGCCCAGGTCATATCGGCCGGTTTAATAGTTTTTCGGGCCTTTCGGAACATGGGCGTGCCGCGTTCCTCACCAAAAGCATACCAAGGGCGTCTTGTATGCAGCCACCAGGCCGGACAGCCGGAAGCGGCAGCCAACGGGAGCGGAGTGGTGGCCGGGCCGATCACCAGATCAAGATTTTTCATCAACGCCGCAGTGCCTTCAAAATCATCCTTGAGATCCAGTTCCTCAAACCTGTGGATGGTCAGGCCGGTCTGCGCTTCAAACTCCCGGATTTCCTCTTCACAATCACCATATTGCACATTGATGAAATTGATATTTTCATTGCGCAGCAGGGGGGCCCAATCCCCAAGACCGGCATAATGTTCCTTGCGTCGCGCTAACAACAGGCCGCTGCGCCAACAGATTCCCACGTTAATTTTATGCGGCAGTGTTGCCAGTTTTTGACGCCAATAGTCGACCTTGTCTTCTGTGGGGTGCAGAAAACCGTCACTCATATCCGGAATGTCCTCCAGGCGACGCCAGCAGTATCGTAACGCCTGCATATACAGGCACATATAGTCCACCTTCTCTGGCTCAAGCCCGTCATATAGCCGTATTCTTAACCCCTCTTGGTTGAGTCCGCCCTTGTATCCCAGAACGGTGGCCTCTGGGAAACTGTGCTGGTACAGGTCGACCAGACGATGGTCACAGCCAATGATCACATGTTTGGCGGTCCGGATTATCTCTGGATACAGGGCGGCAAACAGGATTTCGTCGCCGACGCCCTGTTCGGCGCCAATAAAGATGACTTTGCCGCGCAAATCCTCCCCCTGCCATTGCGGAATGTCATAAGGCATAAAAACAGATTCCGCCGAGGCCGGATGATTAAGCATTTTCATGGCGGCAAAGGCTTCGTCAAATTTGCCGATTGCAAAACTGTTGTGCCATAACGCCTGATAGGCTTTGGGATCGTTGGGGGCCAGTTCAGTCGCTCTTTGTGCCAGCTCCCATGCCTTCTCATGCATTCCGAGATGAGAATAGGTAAGTGCCAGATTCAGGATCACCATGACACTATCGGGATTCAAACGATAGGCTTCTTCATAAAAAACCAGGCTGGCCGGATAACCATCACGAAAGCTTACCGCCGCAGCCAGCGTATTCCACAGCATGAAATTGTCGGGAAACTGGGGGATAATGGATTTGAGAAGTTCGATGGAGTCATCGACCTGGTCATTTTCCCTCAACGCTGTGGCCAGGTTGTTATATCCCATGGGGTTTGAGGGGTTCTGCTGAATGTAGAGCTGATAACACTTAATGGCCAGATCATTCAAATCCATGGCCAGACAGGCTCCACCGATAATTTCACAAATCGCCGGATTATCAGCGTTCTGTGCCAGGGCATGTTCCAGCATCTGTATTGCTTTTCCCTTCATGCCGAGTTTGAACAGACACTGCGCCATGAAAGGCAGAATATTGGGAGAATAATCTTTATATCTGAGAGAGGAGTTAAAATATCTGAGTGCTTCTTTGTAGTTGCCCGCTTTGTAGTATCTGGTGGCTTTTTTGACCTGCTTGTCATACTGGGCGGCCGTTTTGGGGGCAGGAAGCGGTTTGATGGTTTTTGTGTTACGTGTCATACAATCCTCACCTTAAAAACATCGCCATGATTTCAGAGTGGCATAGATGTGTCAATTCTTCTTAAAATCATTGTGTTCATGCGCCCTGTGCTGTTATCGTTAACCAACAAATTCATTATTTATTAATATTATTTGTAAAAAATGTCAGAACCTCATGGAAAAGAGGGGCAAAGAGAGAACTAGATGGCACTAAAACTGTCACTTAAACCGGGTGAGAAAATAGTTGTAAACGGGGCAGTCATTGTAAACGGGGACCGACGGTCAACCCTCGTGCTTCAGAACAAAGCATCGCTCCTCAGGGAAAAGGACATTATGTTGGCGGAAGAAGTGGATACGCCCGTCAAGCATGTCTATTTTCCCATTATGTTAATGTATATGGATGAAAAGGGGTTCAAAAAATATCATGAGGAATTTGTTCTGAGAATGACAGAACTTCTCGGGGTGGTAGAGGATCCCGAAGCCAAAACACTCTGTGTCGCCATCAGTAAGGATGTGATGGACGGAGAATTTTACAAGGCCCTGATGAAATGCAAGAAACTCTTTGAATATGAAAAAGTGAGATTGGCATATGTCCCTGAAAGCATATCAGACGACACAACAGGCGAGTGAAACAGCCAGCCAGACCGAATACCGTTTGTTTGCTGACGTTACACGCGCATTGATGGAGGCCAAGGGGTTATCCAAGCTGGACCAGAAACTCCACGATGCGCTGTATTGGAACCGTCGGGTATGGTCCACGCTGGCCACGGACTGTGCGTTGGAAGGGAATCAGTTGCCCGCGCAACTGAGGGCGCAGATTATTTCCCTGTCCATCTTTATTGGGAAGTATAGTTCCCAGGTAGCCCGCGGCGAGCAAGATATCCAGACGCTGATCGACATTAACAAGAATATCATGGAAGGGTTAGCGATGCAGGCGCAGCGCCAGTCTCAAGCTTCTGAGGCTGCTTCTGAAGACAAAACGGCAAAAACACCGCCGTCTCAGGGCTTGTCCTATACCGTCTGACAAAAATTAATAAAAATGTTAACTGTTCAAGGACCCCGGCCGACCCACGACCGGGTCATTCTTTGTAACTTTATGATATTTATAGGTTTTTGAAAAAATATTTAAAAAATACGTTGTTAACCTTTTATTAACAGCTTATAGCTTAGGGTGAAAATGCAGGTGAAGCTGTCAGAAAGATGGTTTCTCCCAGTGATTTCCCGGGCATAAGGCCCGGGGTTAAGGGCATAAGGCCCGCATGGAGCAAAATGCTCCATTAATGTACTCTCAGAATGGAGATTTAAGTTATGGCATTTTCAGTCAACACCAATGCAGGCGCTCTCTTCGCTCTGCAGAACCTCAATTCCACCAATTCTTCACTCGATACCGTTCAGAATCGCATCAATACGGGCCTGAAGGTTGCCAGCGCCAAGGATAACGCGGCGGTTTTTGCTATTGCCCAGGGGCAGCGGGCCGATCTTGCCGGGCTGGAGTCAGTGAAATCTTCACTGGATCGAGCGACCAGCGCTGTTGACGTGGCGCTTGCTGCGGCCGAGGCCGTTTCAGATCTTCTGATTCAGTTGAAAGAAAAAGCAACCGCAGCAACAGACCCCGGAGCAGACGCAGACGCTCGTACGGCTTTGAATGATGAGTTCCAGAATCTTCTCAGCCAGATTGATACGGTTGTCAACAACGCCGAGTTTAACGGCGTGAATGCCGTGAAGACCGGTGGGGCAAATATTCAGGCTCTTGTGGCTCTGCCGACAGGCTCCAATACGGCTGGCGATTATTCTATTACCGTGACGGCTACGGATATTTCCGCAAGTAACGGTCTTGACCTGACATCTGGTTTGGCAATTACTACCGCTGGCGGGGCTTCCGGTGCTTTGGCCAAGATCACTGCTGCAGAAAGCACGCTGAACACGTTCCTGTCCAAACTGGGTGCTGGCGCAAAACGCGTGGAAATTCAGCGGACCTTTACAAACAAACTGTCCGACCAGATTGAAGTTGGTATCGGGAACCTTGTGGATGCCGATCTGGCTCGTGAAAGCGCGAACCTGCAATCACTGCAGGTGAAACAGCAGCTGGGTCTGCAGGCCCTGTCCATTGCTAATCAGGCACCGGGAACCGTACTCTCTCTCTTCCGATAAAGGTTTCCTTATCATAACAATGGTCTGGCGGGGCTCCAGTGGCCCCGCCGGTTTCCCGACCGCAAGCGCAAGTTGTTTTTTTATAAGATATGGGTATTCAATGCGTTTTTCAGAATTGATTTATAGTACAGAACAAGGTTATATGATGTGTATGCGGAAAAAACGGGGCAAAAATAAGAGGTTAAAATGGTTGACGGAATCGACACATATAGTCCGCTTTTTGCGCAGGCTGGTGTTGTCCGTGCAAACGAACAGCCAACGGGCAATGAACCGGCCTTAAAAGGGTCTGACGGGGCCGAAAGGCCTGGGTCAGAGCAGACCAGCGGGATAAACGAAACCGACGTTTCCGCCGCGATCAGAAAAGCAGCGGAAGAAAAACTCAATTCCTTAAGCGCAGGTAGCGTTGAAAAATTTCTCAATGCGGCGGAAGAATTTATCAATAAATCGCTTCCCAGCAAACCGCCCCAGACCCGGTTGCGTATCAATCAGGACGACGCAACGGGGGTATTTGTGTATCAGGGGGTAGATGTAAATTCAGGGGAAGTGGTCAAACAATGGCCGGCGGATGAAATTCTCAAATTCCTAGCGTTTTATCACGAAAAGGAAGGGGCCGAAGGAATTGTTCTTGATGTTGATGTGTAAAAAAAACTGTCTTATTTCAAGCTCTTGAAAAACCTGCCAATATTGTCGGCGGGTTTTTTGTTGTATATTCATGTGACAAGAGGGGGTGCGTATCGAGCAATCTGCCTGTTTTTGACGAGGCTTTCTGATTTGGACAAAAAGAAAGGCCGGCACCTGCCGGCCTTTGCTGCCAGAATACAAATGGCACTGCCTCAGCCGCCAAACAGGTTGAGAATGGATTGTGGGGCCTGATTGGCGATGGACAGGGCCTGAACCCCCAATTGTTGTTTCACCTGTAGGGCCTGAAGATTGGCGCTTTCCTTGGCCATATTGGCGTCCACCAGGTTTCCGATACCCACTTCAAGGCTGTCGACGATTTTGTCGGAAAATACCCGCTGCGCTTCCAGGGACTTTCCGCCAGCGCCAAGAGATGTCAGAACCGAGTTCACATTGTCCAGTGCCGTATCCACGGTCGTGACCATGGCAGCGGCGTCGGTCTGGGTGGTGATGGAAGCACCGGCCGTCAGGGTAATATTCGGGCCGCCCAGGGTCAGGTTCTGGTGGGCAATGGTAATGGTCTGGGTGGCGTCCGGATTGGTGATGGCGACGATAATATCCGTGCCGCCGTCCAGAATATTCGTCCCGTTGAATTCCGCATTGTTGATGATGGTGGTGATCTGATCCCGAAGGGCTTCGAAATCTTCGGCTAGGGCATCGCGGCTTTTCTGATCAAGCCCTGCGTCTGCTGCCGCAACGGCTTTTTCTTTCATCTCAATCAAAATGTCTGAAATAGAGCCTGCCGCGGCCAAGGCAATATCTACCGTACTGATAGACCTGTCCAGGCTTTGCTTAACCGCGTTATATCCCTTCAAATCCGCCCGTAATTGTTGGGCAATGGAAAAAATTGCCGCATTATCCTTGGCAGTTGAAATTTTCAGGCCCGTATTGATCCGGGTTTGTACCGTTTCCAGATCTGTGGTTGTTTTGTTCAGGTTTTGCAGTGCGGACAAGGCACTGGCATTGGTGTTAACTGAGAAGGACATACCGCTCTCCTATTTAAATGTATTCTGACATACTAATAGAGTCATATGCTGCGTTTGTTTTACTTTTTCGGTTGTATTCAATGCATTTTTCATGCCATTTCCCAGGAGACACATAACCTATTGATATATATATTAATTTTTTAAAAATGGATTTATTGCGACCTATGACTTGGCGGAAGCAGGGGAAAAAAATTCCCTGATCAACAGGTAAAGCCTGCAGGGCAGGGATAAAAAAAAGCGGGGTCCAAAACCCCGCTAAAATTTTACCCGGAGATGGCCGGTTTATATGGTTTCATTCAGCGTTAATGTTGTTGGTGTTTTGGCCGTTTGGGGGTCTTTCAGCTTGGCATTAGCCCCATAAGCTTGACTTTTATTGGCTTGCCGGGCAATTTCATCTCCCACAGCCTTGATCATTTTTTCGGAAATGGTCTTTAACGCCTTGAGCTTGCGTTTATGGTCCTCCAGGACTTCCTGGAACTCCCGAGTGACTTTTTTCAGCAGGCGCAAATGATCCGCAGATCCCGCAGTTTTCAGACCCCCAGCTTGTTGCAGCGCTGTCATTTGCTGGTGATAGGTCGCGGCCAGGCGATTTTTGTCTTCCGCAAGACGGGCAATATCCCCGGGACGGTGAGCATTAAGCAGGGAAATTTCTTTTTTGATAAGCGCCGTGAGGTCCCTGGTGACCTGTATCAGTGAAGGCAGATCCCCCTGTGAGAACTGCCCCCGTGAAACTTTTTCAGGCGAAAACTGTTCGGGGAAAAATTTGCTATCGTCTGACATGATTCGTCCTCATTTTTGTGGGGAAAGGGAGGGGACAGGGACATCGTCCTGCTGTCCGGCTTCCTGGGTTTTCAGTATTTCGCGATACACAGCATCAGAAAGCCCGATGCCGCCACTGCGACTGATTGTGTTGGCCATTTGTTCATTCAACAGGCCCCGGTATATGCCCTCGCTGTGCCCGCCGCCAAACGGCCCATCTGTTTGCAGTCCCATCGACATATTTTTAAGGATTTCCGCAAGGAAGATGGCCTCGAACTCATTGGCGGCGTCCCGGGCCGCTTTCTGGGCCGGGGTTTTGGGGCTTTCAACGCTGCGCTGGACAACGTTTTTGCCTTGGATGTCAAATACATTCATTTCCATCACATCACCTCTATATCCGCATGTAGCGCGCCGGAAACCTTGAGGGCCTGAAGGATGGAAATCATGTCCCGTGGCCCAATTCCCAGGGCGTTTAATCCATCAACAAGATCTTGGAGATTCACCCCGGGTTTCAGCAGGGCGAGTTTTTTGCCTTCGCCAGTGTCCACCTCAACTTCGGTGCGGGGAACCACCTGCGTCTCTCCGCCTTGTGCAAAGGGGGCGGGTTGCGATACCTGGGGGGTTTCCGTGACTCGAATGGTCAGATTGCCCTGCGCGATGGCCACCTCACTGACCCGAACTTCCTGCCCAATCACAATGATTCCGGATTTTTCATCAATCACAACCCGGGCTTTCTGGTCCGGCTCCACATAAAATTGTTCAATTTCTGTCACTAGGGAAATCATGTTTTGGGGATACCCCCGAGGTTTCTGCAACTGCACCGTTGCCGGGTCCACGGGGTCCGCCACATTAACTCCCAGCTCCCGGTTGATGGTCTCTGCAATCCGCTGCGCCGTGGTAAAATCCGGTTCCCTTAACGCAAGATGAAGAACATCAAGATCCGCCATACTGTAGTTGATTTCGCGCTCAATGATGGCTCCATTGGGAATACGGCCGGATGTCGGAACGCCGGTTGTGATATTTGCCGCATCGCCGCCCGCGGAAAAACCGGCAATCTGTAGCGCCCCTTGCGCAACGGCATAAACTTCACCATCAGCGCCGAGCAAGGGGGTGACGATAAGTGTCCCCCCCCGCAAATCTTCGGCATCTCCAATGGCGCTGATGGTCACATCAATACGGCTGCCGGCGCGGGCGAAAGGGGGCAGGCTCGCAGTAACCATAACTGCAGCAGTGTTGTCTGTTTTCATAGTCGCGTCGCGGGTATTAACCCCTAAACGCTCCAGCATGGCCGTGATACTTTGCTGGGTAAAGGGAGCGTTGCGAAGTGTATCGCCGGTGCCATTCAGGCCAACCACAAGACCATAACCGACCAGTTGGTTTTCCCTCACGCCCTCTACGGCAACCAGATCCTTGATACGGGAAGCCGCAGAAACGTTTCCCGACGCTGTTATAAAAACAGCGACAAAGAGGAGCAAAAAGACAACGCTTTTTTTCAGCGCCTGTTCTGAACTGATTTTACCCATTGTTTTTGACGATCCATTGTTGACAGACGTTCCACATCACAAGAATAAAGGCAAAATCCGTGCCAGGGTGAGACAACATGAAGAAAGTCTTTTAATGCATTGTAAATAAAGTTTTTTAATTATAAATTCCCCTGTCAGGTGCTCCCGAAGGGGTCTGTTATCCCACTCCATAAGAAAAATTTTCCGCCTTTTTTGACACACCGGCAAGCCTTGCCGGGCTATTTATCCGGAAATATTTTGCAGTTGTTGGCGTGCAGATTTTTATGCCCGGATTTCTCTTTTAAGAAATTCTCCCTCCAGAAATTCTCCCTCCAGAAATTCTCTAGGAACAGCAGCCCCGATCTGCTAAAAATAAGAATATTAGTGCCTCATTCAGCAGAAGGATCTGATTTATGGAAATCAAAGGACCCGGAAAAATCTCCACGCCAGGAGTGAGCCGGAAAAAAGACAAGAAAGCGACAGATAAAGCCGGTTTCCAGAAACAGCTCTCCACCGAGGAAACATCCGCCAGCGCCGGGCTCAGTGGAACCGCACCGCTTACGGCGGTGACCTCTTTGCTGGCCCTGCAGGAAGCGGGCACGGCCACTGATGGGCGGTCCCGTGGCGTCGCACGGGCAGAAGAACTTCTGGATCATCTGGAAGCCATCAGGACAGGACTGCTAATCGGGCAAATCCCCGTCCAGAAACTACGTGACGTTGAAAAAGTGGTCAATCAACAGCGCGGAGTCGTTAATGATAAGGCGCTGGAGAGCCTCCTTGACGACATAGAACTGCGGGTCAAGGTTGAACTCGCAAAACTTGAAATTATTGAATAACAGATTGATTTTAAAGGATTAGTAGTTCATTCTCCGGCTCTGATATTTCTCTTGCCTTCTCGTAATACGCACAAAACGGAAAATTGCTTCAAATGCTTCTTGAAAAGTAGGGGGGAGTTGATTAGGTTGTGTGCGAAATTAATATAATAAGGTCAAAGATCAGAGGTGCTGGATGACAGTCGAGTTGCCTGAGGGATACAAACCGTCTGCAGATGAAGAGTTTATGAACCCTATGCAGGTTGAGTATTTTCGACGGAAATTACTCAAATGGAAAGAGGATATTCTCCGTGATTCCAAAGAAACGTTGAATCACCTTCAGGAAGACAGCCTCAAAGAACCCGATATCGCAGACCGCGCCTCGTCAGAAACAGACTGGTCCGTGGAATTGAGAACCCGCGACCGTCAACGCAAACTGATTGCCAAAATTGACGCCGCCTTGGAGCGCATCCGCAAAGGTGAATATGGCTATTGTGAGGTAACCGGCGAACCCATCAGCCTGGAACGGCTGGATGCCCGTCCCATTGCCACCATGACCCTGGAAGCCCAGGAAATGCATGAAAAATACGAAAAGGTGCACCGGGACGACTGATTTCCCTCACACACTACTGGCCCTGCACTCGCAAAACATCCTGCCCTGTGGTGGTTGGAGCGTCCGTGGTTCTTTTTCCTGCCATTCACAATTCATTCTAATAAAATATCCGGCAGTTGAATTTTCTACATCGGCACGGGCAGAGCGATCAGTCCTTTTTATGGATGGGGGTTGGTTTGTGATCTTCATCCAGGGCAACAAACACAAAATCCCCTTCGGTGACTTTGATTTCTTCTTTCAGGCTCCGACGCATCACCATGACCTCAATATGGATGGTGATGGAGGTGGTGCCGACCCGGACGATATCGGTATAGACACTGAGCCAGTCGCCCGGCAACACAGGGGCGTGAAATTTCATGGCTTCCACGGCCACAGTCGCCACGGGTCCGCCCACATATCTGATGGCTTCAATTCCCGCCGCCATGTCCATTTGCGATAAAATCCAGCCACCGAAAATATGACCATTGGCATTTAGATTGGAATAGCTGGGGATGGTGCGAATGGTGGGCTGTCTGTGGAATTTATCGTCAAAATCGCTCATTTCTCTTCTTTCCTGCTGTAAAGCGGCTGTCCTGATGGTGTTATCCTGATTTTGGTATCTTGTTCGGGGGCGGGCATTCAGATTTTTCGGCCCATCCAGATGACCCGACCCAGAATATCCAGACTCTCAGATTCGCATCCCGACCAGTTCTCATAATGCGGATTGTCGCTTTTGATGCTGCATAGACCCGTAACGGGATTTAGGGATATTCTTTTGACCAGCAGCATATCATCATTGCGCAGGACATAAATGCCGTCATTACGGATTTTTTTCTCTGTCATATCCACCAGAATATGATCCCCGTCCACCAGCGTTGGAGCCATTGAGTCGCCTGATACCGTAATTACCGCCAAATCTTCTTCACTGGCATTCGAGCTATCGCGAATCCAGCTTTTCCGAAAGGCCAACCGATTATGCACTTCGTTGTTTTCGGCAAATGCACCGCTGCCGGCGGCGGCCTGGACATCATATACGTTAACCAGAATATAATCCGACGGTTGAAAATCCGCAGGAAAGTGAGGAAAAGCTTGTCCCGGCGTGGGGAAATCCTCGGGCGAACCAAAATAATCTGCCGGCAGGTCAAAATGTTCAAGGATGGTGTTCAGGTCTTCCTGATTCAAACATTTGGGCACACCGCGTTTGATGAACTGCTGTATATAGGCGTGATTTTTTCCTATCAACGCCGATATGGAGGCATAATCATCACGAGAGCTTGTCCGGATCAGATGGTCAAGGCGCTCCCTTACCTGCTTGTAATAAGACGTATAATCCATGGAAGCTCCTGATAGAGAGAAAAAAGCCTATAGGACTATACCACATTATTTTCTAAAATACAGGAGATAGTAACGGGGCAGATAGGATTTAGAGCAGAGAATCACTGGAAATTACGGCCGCCGACGATGAAATTTTCTGCCTCAGAAGCGGGCAGGGGAGGAGCGATAAAGAATCCCTGTCCGGCATGACAGCCCAATTGGCGCAGGATCAGCAACTGTTCCTGTCGTTCAACCCCTTCGGCGACCAGGTCAAGCCCCAGGGTTATCGCCAGGTTGCTAATGATATGCACAAGTTTCTGGCTGTCCTCGTTACGGTTCATGTCCATAATGAAACTGCGATCAATTTTTAATGTATCTATAGGGAAGCGGTGCAGATAGCTGAGGGATGAATATCCGGTGCCAAAATCATCAATGGCGAGTTGCAGTCCCAAGGACTTCAGGTCGAGCAAAATATCCCGGGTCTGGTCTGCATTTTCAACCAAGCTGGATTCGGTAATTTCCAGTTTCAGATGGTGACCTTCCAGTTCGGAATGACGCAACGCTTCACGGGCAACTGCCATTAGGTCATCCTGAGTGATTTGCATATTGGAAACATTCACATTGATCATTAACGCCCCGGCTTCCGGATATTTTTTGATCCACTCACTGAGTTGCTGGCACGCGGTGGTCATACACCAGCGTCCTATTGGCAAAATCAGACCGCTTTCCTCGGCAAGCGGAATAAACTCTGCCGGAGAGACGGCGCCCCGTTCCGGATGGTTCCAGCGAGATAAGGCTTCAAATCCGATGAGGGCGCCGTTGGCAAGATTGATAATGGGCTGATAATAAACTTCGAGTTCCCGGTTATCTATGGCCACGCCCAATTCTGTCTCTAGCTTCAGGATCGACTGGGCCCGGCTTTTGATTTCCGGTTTATAGACCAGGGTCCGGTCGGTGCTCAGTCCGTTAATGCGTTGCATTGCAGTATGAGCATTCTGGAGCAGTTCTATAAGATTATGCAGTGTGGAGGTTCCGGAAGAAATGCCGATGGTGGCGGCCACCTGAATTTTTTGATTTCCTAGATGAATCTTTTTTGTCAGTTCATGATGAATCTGGCGGGCAAGGGCGACAGCTTCATTTTCCGCAGAATCATACGCCTCGTCATTTAAAAGTATGACAAATTTGTCGCCGTCAAAGCGGGCCAGGAGTCCTTCGGGGGGCAGGCAGGACTGAATTTTTTGAGCAATCATTTTCAATAGCTCATCACCTGCTTCATAACCGTAACTCTCATTAATGCGCTGGAGCTTGAAAATATTGATAAACATAACAGCCGCATCGCCGGGAGGCAGGTCATCGCCAAACCTGTCTTCTATTACCTGATAAAAATAATGTTTGTTCGGAAGATTGGTGAGACTATCAAAATAAGTGTAACGTTCGACTTCCTGCTCAAATTTCAGTTCCAGTGCTTTATCGGCACTCAACAACATGACTTTTTGAAGCGCGCCGTTCAATCCCTTGATGGGCAGGAGGCGACAATAAAGTGAGTATTCCTGTCCATCAGGTGTTTTGTACTGCCAATAAAAGTCCTGGGTTTCCTGCGTCCGGCAAACCAGATTCACCTGTTCTTGAAGTTGTCCGTGGTCCTGCAGCCAAATCAATTCGTCGAGTTTCTTTTCAAGAGGGGTATTTTCGCGGTAACTGAGGATCTTGAGAAGCTCGTCATTACAGTAAGAGAAACAGAAACTTCTCTTATTCGCACAAAGTGCAAGTTCCGCCACGCCATCAGCCAGGCGCCGTTTGTTGAAACCGGCATTGTCTCTGACCTTGAAACGCGGCTTGTGATCCCTGAAAAGAAATGGCGCAGCAATCTTGTGCAGCATGCCTAAAGTTTCACCCCATCACAATACGAAGGAAGTTGTATTTGTTATCTTCGCCCCCATAAAGGACAGGGTGAACCCATTCGGTAAATATTTAGTAAAAATCTGTAATTACGAACATCCGCTTGTCGATCCGCAGGTATCGCATTTCAGACATGTACCGTTCCTGACCATGGTGAAGTTTCCGCATTCACCACAGGCATCACCTTCATACCCTTTCATGCGGGCCTGAACGATCCTGTCGGTGACACTTTCCGTTACCCTTTGGGTAGTAGTCTGCACGACACCGGCATTGACCGCTGTGGTGGTGGTTTCCACGCTTACAGAAGCACTTGCAGGCTCGCTTGCTGCCTGTTCACTGGCCTGTCCCTTGGTTTTCGTATTTAACACATACAGATTGCTTTTACGCACATACCCGGTGCTGGCCAGTTCCATCATGCGGTCAAGGTTTTTCCCTGATACTTCGGCAGAAGACGCCGGTGCAGCGGATGCATCACCGGTGCCAATGGAATCAGGCAGCAGGTCTTCCGGATCCACATGCGCCAGATCATTCCGCCCCAGATAAGAAACGGCCAATTCACGGAAAATATAATCCAGAACAGAGGTGGCCATCTTAATGGCGTCATTGCCAACAACCTGGCCTGACGGTTCAAAACGGGTAAAGGTGAAGGCATCAACATATTCTTCGAGCGGCACCCCATATTGCAGGCCAATGGACAGCGCAATGGCAAAATTGTTCATGAGGCTGCGGAAAGCGGCGCCTTCCTTGTGCATGTCGATAAAGATCTCGCCCAGTCTACCGTCATCATACTCGCCGGTTCTGAGATAAACTTTATGCCCTCCCACCATGGCTTTCTGGGTATATCCCTTGCGGCGACTGGGCAGTTTTTGCCGTCTGGCTGGTCCTTGCTGTTCGACAATACGTTCGACGATGCGTTCCGCCACAATCCGGGTTTTCTCAGCTTGGGACTTGTCTTCCGCCAGATCGTCTTCCTTGAGCAGGGAAGTATTCAAAGGCTGGCTGAGTTTTGAGCCGTCCCGGTATAGCGCATTGGCCTTCAAGCCCAGCCGCCAGGAGAGCATATAGGCCTTCTTGCAGTCTTCGACAGTTGCCGAGGCCGGCATGTTGATGGTTTTCGAAATCGCCCCGGAAATGAACGGCTGGGCCGCCGCCATCATGCGAATATGGCTTTCCGCACTTAAGTAACGTTTGCCGATTTTGCCGCAAGGGTTGGCGCAATCAAAGACCGGCAGATGCTGTTCCTTCAGATGTGGCGCCCCTTCCAGGGTCATGGTGCCGGTACAATACAGATTGGCTTCCTCGATCTGCTTTTTACTGAACCCTAGAGCTTCCAGCATGTTAAAGGACAGATCATTCAGCTGTTCTTCTGAGAAGCCCAGCACATCCCGACAGAAGTCCTTGCCCAGAACCCAGTGATTAAAGGCAAAACTGATATCAAACGCTCCTTTGATATTCTCTTCCAAAATATCCAGCTGTGCTTCGGAGAAACCTTTTTCCTTCAGGCTTTCCGGGTTAATATGCGGGGCGCCATGCAGGGTGCCGTGACCAACCGCATATTTGGCCATTTCATCAATCTGTTTCGGGGTGTACCCCAGTGTTTTCAACGCCTGGGGCACCAGGCGATTGATGATCTTAAAATGTCCGCCGCCCGCGAGCTTTTTGTATTTCACCAGCGCAAAGTCCGGTTCAATGCCGGTTGTGTCGCAATCCATAACCAGGCCGATGGTGCCCGTGGGCGCGATCACCGTGGTCTGAGCGTTGCGATAACCGTGCAGGGTGCCGATTTCCAATGCCTGATCCCAGGCTGCCCCTGCTGCCGTGGCAATTTCAGGGAAGGGGCAATTGACAATATCGAGCGGCACCGGGATGGTCTGTAACTCTTCATAACCATCTGTTTTGCCCCAGGCGGCGCGACGGTGATTGCGGATTACCCGGAGCATAGAATCACTGTTTTTTTCATAGGCTGGGAAACTGCCCAGTTCCCGAGCCATTTCCGCAGAAGTGCGGTAGGCCGCTCCGGTCATTAGCGCGGTGATGGCGCCACACAGGGCACGGCCTTCGTCACTGTCATAGGAATAGCCAGAGGCCATGATCAGACCGCCAATATTGGCATATCCAAGACCAAGTGTGCGGAAATCATAGCTGCGCTGGGCAATTTCCTTTGAAGGGAACTGCGCCATCAGCACGGAAATTTCCAGCGCCATGGTCCAAAGACGTACGGCATGTTCAAAAGAGTCCACATCAAAACGTTCCTCGCGCCCGCGGAATTTCATCAGATTGAGTGACGCCAAATTACAGGCCGTATCATCCAGAAACATATATTCGGAACAGGGGTTGGAGGCCCGGATTTCCCCTGATTCGGGGCAAGTGTGCCAATCATTGATGGTGGTATGAAACTGCAATCCCGGATCGGCACATTGCCAGGCCGATAATGCAATATCATCCCACAGCGCCTGCGCCTTGACCGTTTTGGCCACTGAATGGTTGCCCCCCCGGTGAATCAGTGCCCAGTCCCGGTCTTCTTCGACAGCCCGCATAAAATCGTCGGTTACCCGCACAGAGTTGTTGGAGTTCTGCCCGGAAACCGTCATATAGGCTTCAGAATCCCAGTCCGTATCATAGGTTTCAAATTCAATTTCCGTGAAACCTTGTCGGGCGAACTGGATCACCCGCTGGATATAATTTTCCGGTATCATGGCGTTGCGGGCGGCAATAATGGCGGTTTTCAGATGCGGATTTTTATGCGCCTCGTAACGATCCTCTTCGGAGAGGTCTTCCTGCTGGCAGGCGTTCATGACTTCCCTGAGGTGGTTGGCCGTGATTTTGGAGCCAGCCACCAGCGCGGCAACTTTTTGTTCTTCGCGAACTTTCCAGTTGATGAAATCCTCTATATCGGGATGGTCAATATCCACAATCACCATTTTTGCGGCACGCCGTGTAGTGCCGCCGGATTTGATGGCCCCGGCGGCGCGATCGCCGATTTTCAGGAAACTCATCAATCCGGAAGATTTGCCCCCGCCAGACAGAGGTTCGCCTTGCCCACGAATGTTTGAAAAGTTGCTGCCCGTGCCGGACCCGTATTTAAACAGACGCGCTTCACGTGTCCAAAGATCCATAATCCCGCCTTCATTAACCAGATCATCTTCGACGCTCTGGATAAAGCAGGCATGGGGTTGCGGGTGTTCGTAAGCACTCCTGGAGCGGGTTAATTTGCCTGTCTGATAGTCCACATAATAATGTCCCTGAGCCGGACCGTCGATGCCATATGCCCAATGAAGACCGGTATTAAACCATTGAGGAGAATTGGGTGCGCACATTTGTGTAGCCAGCATGTAGCGCATTTCATCAAAAAATGCCCGGGCATCCGATTCTTCCGTGAAATATCCCCCTTTCCAGCCCCAGTAGGTCCAGGTGCCGGCCAGGCGGTCAAACACCTGCTTGGCGCTGCGTTCCGGGCCATATCTTTTCTCTGCGGGCAACGCTTCAAGAGCTTCCTTATCCGCTTCATGCCGCCATAGCCAGCTGGGTACATCGGGCTCCTCAACCGCCTTCAAACAGGACGGCACGCCGGCTTTGCGGAAATATTTCTGGGCAATGATATCGGTGGCCACCTGACTCCAGTCCGCCGGCACCTCAATATCTTTCAGCTCGAAGACGATACTGCCATCCGGATTGCGGATTTCGCTATCGGCAGAACGAAAGTCAAGCCCATGATAGGGAGACTGATCTGGTGAAGTAAAACGACGGTTGATTCTCATTCCTGTTCCCCGGAGTCTAGACAATGAAACTTCTGTAACGATGAAACGTCTCTAATTGTGACTTTTCGATGATGATTTCGAGACAAAAGTCTAACCAAGTTCGGTTCCAAATAACAGATTTTTTTCTTATATATTGTGGTTGACGGAAGTTTTGTTTCTATATCTTGTGTCTCGCGAGTCGGAGTGCCAAAACCGTTCCGCCCTTGGTATATGCCGCATCCAGGGGATTGGACCGGAGGCCATAAACATGGGCAGAACAGCAGCCAAGAAGACCGAACCGGACCGTTTTATGGTTGTTCTGTTTGCTTTGTCGCGGTATAGAAGGACAAATCCGGCAGTAGAGTGGAAATTAAGGACATGATATCCCTATTCAAACGTATTTTTACCTGGTGGAATGACAGCACCATTGGCACCATGCTTTTTACCAAAAGAAAAGGCGTCAAGGTTGGAGAGGACAATCAGGGTAATATTTATTACCGGGAAAAAGACGGCGACAAACGCTGGGTCATTTACAAGGGAGAAGTTGAGGCTTCCCGAATTCCGCCTGAATGGCATGCCTGGTTGCATTATACGATTGATGAAACCCCTGTGGAAAATCCGCCGCGGGTCAAGCCTTGGGAAAAAGAACATGAGCCCAACCCAACCGGAACGGTCAAAGCATATTTCCCCAAAGGCAGTCTGTACCGGGAAGGCCGCCGGCCGACAAGCAATGGCGATTATGAGGCTTGGACGCCCAATTAAGCCCCGTTTTTTTTAGAGGATTTTCTGGGAGTATACGAATGCGAAATAACCTAGTGGAAACCCTGATGGGGCTTGTGGTCTTGTTTGTGGCCGGAACATTCCTGTATTTCGCTTATACTCACGCCAATATTGCCAACAATGGCGGATATCTTTTAAAGGCCCGCTTTAATAAGGTGGACGGCCTTTCGGTGGGCAGCGATGTTCGTATCAGCGGCATCAAGGTTGGCACCGTGGTGCGTCAGTTCATTGACCCGGAAAGTTATTGGGCGGTAGTGGAGTTCACCGTGGATCCGTCCATTAAACTTCCGGAAGATACCTTCGCCAAGATTACTGCTGAGGGGCTTCTGGGCGGAAATTATCTGGCCCTTGACCCCGGGGGCAGTGATGAATATCTGCGGGATGGTGACGAAATCCTTGATACTCAAGGGTCTGTTGATCTCCTGGGGCTGCTGGATAAATTTGCCGGATCAGACGATGAATAAGCGTCTTGTAAAAAAGACCGGAATTCTTAGTGACCTGATGATCTTGTGCGTTGCTTTGATGCCCTTATGGCCGATCAATGCTGTTAGCCAGCCCGTGAAGGAATCCCCCTCGATTTTTGAGGAAACTAGAACACCGGTGGCGGTTCTGGGCGCGTTGGACAAGATTACCACTCGCCTATCCAGCATAGAAGCCCGGCAAAATGAAGTGGTCCGCTTCGGCACGCTGGAAATTGTCATGCGCTATTGTCGCAGCACGCCGCCGGAAGAAACCCCGGAAAGCGTGGCTTTCCTGGAAATCACTGATGTCGGCAATGACGCGCAGCGCAAAAAAGTGTTTTCCGGCTGGATGTTTGCCTCCAGCCCGGCCGTCTCGCCTTTGGAACATCCGGTTTATGACATTTGGCTGACCAGTTGCAAAATGGTATCCGGGGATACCTCTAAAGGCAGCGAATAGAAATCACCGGCCCTGTTCAGGGCTTCATTCAGACGTTTTCTGTATTCTTGCCGGGGAATTTCGATGGCCCCGAAACGGGCCAGGTGAGGGGTGATGAACTGGGTATCCAGAAGGCTGTATCCGCCATATCGCAACCGGGCGACAAGATAGACAAGTGCGACCTTGCTGGCATCGCTGACCTTGTGAAACATACTCTCCCCGCAAAAGGCCCCACCGATGGACACTCCATAGAGTCCGCCGACCAGAGTTCCCTGCTGCCAGCATTCTACGGAATGGCAGTACCCCATAGCGAACAGGTCTTCATAAAGACAGATGATATGGTCATTGATCCAGGTGTTTTCCCGTTCGCTACCGGGTATGGTTTCGGCACAAGCCCGGATCACCTGAGGGAAGGCGGTGTCTATGCGTATCTCAAAGGGGGATTTGCGAATCTTTTTGGCCAGTTTCGCCGGGACATGAAACCGGTCCAATGGGAAGATCCCCCGCATTTGGGGATCCACCCAATAGATTTCCTCCGCATCGGCCTGTTCGGCCATGGGAAATATGCCCTGACTATAGGCATGGAGAAGAAGTTCTGCGGAAATTTCGGTCATTTATCCATTGTATTCAGGAAATTCTCCAGCCAATGAATGTCATAAGCTCCATTGACGAAATCACTTTCCCGGATCAGGCGCTGATGCAGAGGAATGGTGGTTTTGATCCCGTCAATGACATACTCTTCCAACGCCCGACGCAACCGCATTAGACATTCGTTGCGGGTTTTGCCATGGACGATCAGCTTGGCGATCATGCTGTCGTAATAAGGCGGGATACTATACCCGCTGTATAACGCGGAATCCACCCGGACCCCAAGCCCGCCCGGGGTATGATAATCGCCGATCCGACCGGGAGAGGGGGCAAAGGTAAAGGGATCTTCCGCATTGATGCGGCATTCAATAGCGTGGCCGGAAAAGGAAATATCTTCCTGTTTGAAGGATAGCGGCAGGCCCGCCGCCACCCGGATCTGTTCGCGCACCAGGTCAATACCGGTGATCATTTCCGTCACCGGATGTTCCACCTGCAAACGGGTATTCATTTCGATAAAATAAAATTCCCCGTTCTCATACAGGAATTCAATGGTACCGGCGCCGACATAACCCAGCCCCTGCACAGCCTTGCGCACAACTTCCCCGATTTTTTCCCGTTCATTGGCATTCAGGGCAGGGGACGGGGCCTCCTCCAGGACTTTCTGATGGCGCCGTTGCAGGGAACAGTCCCGTTCCCCGAGATGCACGGCATTGCCATGTTTGTCCGCAATGATCTGTAATTCAATATGCCTTGGTAGAGTGAGGAATTTTTCCAGATACACGGCATCATCACCGAAGGCGGCCCTGGCTTCCTGTTTGGCGGTGCTAACGGCTTTTTGCAGTTCCTGTTCATTGTGGACCACTTTCATACCGCGTCCGCCGCCGCCGGCAGCAGCCTTTACGATCACCGGATAGCCAATATCCTTGGCGATTTTCATGGCTTCTTTGATATCACGGATTTCGCCATCAGAGCCGGGAACCACGGGAATGCCCAGCTTCTTGACAGTTTCCTTGGCGGAAATCTTATCTCCCATCAGACGGATATGTTCCGCGGACGGTCCGATAAAGACGATGTTATGTTCTTCAACGATTTCCGAAAATTTATCATTTTCGGATAAGAAACCGTATCCGGGATGAATGGCATCCACACCGGTGATTTCAGCTGCGGCAATAATGGCGGGAATATTCAGATAACTTTCCGCCGAAGGCGCCGGACCAATACAGACACTTTCATCCGCCAGACGCACATGCATGGCGTCTTCATCGGCCACGGAATGAACGGCAACGGTATGAATGCCCATTTCCCGGCAGGCGCGATGAATGCGAAGAGCAATTTCGCCCCGGTTGGCAATAAGCACTTTATCAAACATCAGGAAAAGGCCTTTATTCAATGATCACCAGAGGTTCGCCATATTCAACGGGTTGCCCGTTTTCCACCAGAATCTGCATGACAGTACCGGATTTGGGCGCATGAATATGGTTCATGACTTTCATGGCTTCCACAATCAACAGGGTATCCCCGCTGTTCACCCGGTCTCCCACTTTGATATAGGGATCGGCCCCCGGTTCCGGAGCTACATAGACAGTTCCCACCATGGGCGAAGTGACGGCACCGGGATGGGAACTCAGATCACTGCCGGCGCTGCTCTCAGCTGTGGGGGCGGCGGGCGCAGCAGCAACAGGAGCAGGAGCCACCGGTGCCGCTGCTGCAACAGCGGTTGCGGTGCGGGCTACACGAATTTTTCGTTCGCCGTCCTCAACTTCGATTTCGGTCAGGTCCGTTTCATTAAGCAGTGCTGCCAGATCGCGAATAAGTTCCTGATCGACGTGCATTTTTGACATCTGATGTAAATCCTTCGTTCTTTCTGATCTTATTGTTTTTGTGCGGTTATATCCGCCAGAGCGTCAAGCGCCAACAGATATCCCCGGCTCCCAAAGCCGCAGATTATCCCCCGGGAAGCCGGTGAAATATAAGAATGATGACGAAAATCCTCACGCTTGAAGATATTCGACAGATGAACTTCAATAATGGGCAGATTCACAGCAAGCAATGCATCCATGATGGCAATAGAGGTGTGCGTATAAGCGCCGGCATTAATGATAATGGCCTGTGCGCTCTCGCGCGCCTCGTGAATCCAGTCAATGATTTCGCCTTCTTGATTGCTTTGGCGAAAATCAACCTGCCAGGGTGTTGCGGAAGCATGCGTTTTCAGACGGTGTTCAATATCTTTCAGGCTTTCGCGACCATAAACTTCCGGCTCACGGCTGCCGAGAAGATTCAGATTGGGCCCATTGATGACCATGACAGTCTTCTTTGAGGTATTCGTCATAAAACGGTCCGCTTGTTTTATTTTGCCTGCTGCATTATTGCTGTGATCGTTCTATATAATGCCTTATACCCCGTTTGGAAACAGGAATTGTCTCTGGGGTCATGCCTCTTCTGGGCCGGGACGGTTCAAGGGCGATTGATTTGCCTGAAACCATTTGCGAACTATAGAGGATTGCTTTAATCCTGCATAGTACTTAAGAAGAAAAAGGGACAGACTTTGATTAACATAATCATTAACGGTGACCCCCACAAAGTCGAAGCAAATCAGGATCTTTACTGCCTCTTGGAAAATCTGGGTATTGATCCGTCAAAAGTTGCCGTCGAAAGAAACCTGGAAATCGTTCCCCGCTCCACATATCAGGATGTGATGATCAGGGAAGGGGACAAACTTGAAATTGTGCATTTTATAGGTGGTGGAAAAAGTGTCTGACAGTTTTGTAATTGCCGGCAAGGAATATACCTCCCGTCTGATTGTCGGGACCGGGAAATATCGTGACTTTGAACAAACCGCCGAGGCCGTAACGGCTTCCGGTGCCGAAATCGTTACAGTGGCGGTGCGCAGGGTGAATATCATGGACCCCGGAAAGCCCATGCTGGTGGATTATCTGGATCCTAAAAAGATCACCTATCTGCCCAATACTGCAGGCTGTTTTACGGCAGAAGAAGCCGTTCGTACCCTGCGCCTGGCGCGGGAAGCCGGGGGATGGAAGCTGGTCAAGCTGGAAGTTCTCGGGGATCAGAAAACCCTGTATCCCAATATGCCGGAAACCCTGAAAGCGGCTGAAACGCTTATTGCCGAAGGATTTGATGTGATGGTGTACTGCAATGACGATCCGATCCAGGCCAAGGTGCTGGAAGAGATGGGCTGTTGCGCCATTATGCCGTTGGGTGCGCCCATCGGCTCGGGGCTGGGCATTCAAAACCCGGTGCAGATTCGACTGATTGTGGAACAGGCCAAAGTGCCGGTGCTGGTGGATGCAGGGGTTGGAACAGCGTCTGACGCCGCCGAGGCCATGGAACTGGGCTGTGACGGTGTATTGATGAACACCGCCATCGCCGAGGCCAAGGATCCGGTCCGCATGGCCCGAGCCATGAAGCTTGCGGTGGAAGCCGGTCGGGATGCCTATCTTGCCGGGCGCATGCCGCGCAAAATGTATGCCGATCCGTCCTCGCCGCTTGCAGGCCTGATTTAGAGTGAATTGTGCAGAGGTTGGCTCAATTCACTCTAGGCTTCATCTGCGCTGAGAGCCCCAAGAAGTTGACAAAACATAATGTCCCTCCAGAAAAAGTTCGGGAGGGACATCGCATTTGTTGATATTGCAAGCCTTAATCTGTCAGCGAGAGGCCTTTTGCGGGACGTCCTTGCGCGCCTTGGCGACAGTTTTCTTCAACTCTTCATAAGGCAGGGCTCCTGGAATAATGGTGTTCCCAATAATAAAAGCTGGCGTGCCGGTAATATTCAGCGCCCGGGCCAGGGCAGTATTTTCCTCTATGGAACGGCTGATGGCCGGATCTGTCATATCGACGGCAAGCTTCTGCTCATCAAGGCCTACATTGCGCGCGATGGAAAAAATAAGCTCTTCATCCAGCGGCTTGCGGTTTTTCATCAGAGCCTTATGGAATTCTTCATATTTTCCCTGTCGGATTGCCGCCAGTGACGCCTTGGCCGCCGTTACCGAGGATTCCGCCAGAATGGGAAATTCCTTATAGATGATGCGCAGGCCCTTATCCTCTTTCAGCAACCGGTTCACTGTGGACATCGCCTTCTTGCAATAACTACAGTTGTAATCAAAAAATTCGATAATGGTGAGATCCCCATTGGGGTTGCCGCCCACATAGCTGATCCCATCATTATAAAGCGGTTCGTGGTACTGGGCCAGAACGTGAGCGATCTGACGGGAACGCAAAATGTCAATCGCTTCCGGAATGATTTCCGGATTTTCCAGGATATACTGTCGCACGACGTCACGAATTTGTTCTTTTTGCACGTCCGTAAAACCAGATGTGTCCGCTTGGGCTTCTGCCGGCTTTAATGACAGTCCGATGGTTAAAACCACACAGATTGGCAGGAAAACCGTCAAAAATATTCTTGTATGTTTCATCAAAGTTCCCTGAATTTAGGATCGTTTATCGGGTCGCCCTGCTGGGGACGGCCGTTTGGTGTATAGTTATGTTCAATTGCCCCGATTCTTGCCTGCTTTATCTTTGCCTTGGCCGTCTTTTTCATCCGGCAGAGGCGGCAGATCCTTGCCCCGGCCCTGGGCTTCCAGATTGGCGCGCGTAACGAAAAGAATATCCTGGGCCCGAAGCCATTGCGGCGTATTTTTCGGCAACAAGTCCACGGCGTGTTTGGCATTGACCATAGCGCCGCGAATATTGCCACTCAACAGAAATCGTTCGGCAGTGGCATAGTGGGTCATGGCATCATTGCCCATACGATGATAGGCCACGGAAGCCTGATGCCAAGCAAAGGCATTGTTCGGGTCGCGCGACAGGGCGTATTCCAGGCTTTCTATGGCTTCCGGCAGATAATCATTATTTTCCGTCGCAATCAGAGCCTGGGCAAAGGCTACGCGGATCAAAGGCTCTTCCGGTAAATTTTTCACAGCCATGCGATAGGCAGGAATGGCTTCTTCAATTCGCCCGTTTTCAAACAGAATTTGGCCCTTTGTTTCATAAAAATAGGGGTCCTGCGGCGCTGAGGCGATCAGGGCGTCGACTTCCTGCAGCGCTTTTTCCACCTGATGCATCTTGTGATAAGCAAAGGTTCGGGCGTACCGCGCATAAAGGCTTTGATCCTCTGGTGGATATTTGTTCAACGTCGCATACCCCGGCTTCAGATACCCGTATAATTTGGCCTGAAGGCGCTTGAACTCAGTCTCGATTGTTGGGTCAGGTGCTTTCCCGTAATAAGGCGACGTGGTGACGCGTTGCCTGAGCCGGGCAACTCGTTCAACGCTGACCGGGTGAGTGCGGGCATAGGGATCCTGCTGATAGGAACTCAACAGTTCCTGATCACCAAGATGATCGAGAAAATCAATCAGGCCTTCTCCGCTTTGTTCGGTTTTTTCAAGCAGTGTCAGTCCCGCTTGGTCGGCGGCAGATTCCTGGGTGCGGCTGTATTTCAGGAAGGTCCGGGTTCCGAGGTGCTGTCCGCCCATCATCAGCGCCATGCCCGCATCCCCCGACCCTGCGGCAATAGCCGCTGCCCCGAGAATGGCTCCGAGAAGCGTCATGGCCGTCGCCCCCTTAAGGCCATCCGTAAATCGGGTCAGGTGCCCCCCGGTGATATGCCCGGTTTCATGGGCCAGAACACCGATTACCTGATTGGAATTTTCGGCCGCAATCAGCAGTCCGGAGTGAATAAAAATATTCTGCCCGCCGGCCACGAAGGCATTCAGGGTGTTATCGTTAATGAGATAGGTCTTGACAGAACCCGGATCCAGTTCCGCTGCAACAAACAAGGGTTCCGCCATATTGCGGATATATTTTTCGATTTCCGCATCCCGTAAAATTGCCAGACCGCCACGTCTTTGCGCATGGGCCATGGAGCTCATCATGAAAGACAAAACAAGCAGAACGCTCAGAATTCTGTAAAACCCGCCAGGGCGATGAAAAAAGCTCATGACGTCAGATTATTTTCCACCTTTCGCAGCGTCAAATGAAAAGCCTGATTTCTCAGAATAAAGGACTTTCCTGTATGCCGGATGAACAATATCCTTGTCGGAAATCTTATGCAAAAAAATAAGGCCCGAAAATGTCCGGGCCTTATATTTAAGAGAAAAACCGTTTCTTTCAATCACCAAAGGCGCGCTGCCACCATCCTTTTTTACCAGAACCGGACTTTTTCTTGTCTTCTTTGGTATCCTTACCCACTTCGATGACATTGACATAAGGAGACGGAGTTGGGGAAGGTGTCTCGGCTTCGGCTCCCTCTGCCGCAGGTGAGGGGGCATCGACCTGTTCTTTCTCCTTATCCCGTTCGCGTTCACTTTGATCGGCGTCCTTTTCGGATGCCGCCATTGGTTGTTGCTCTGCCCCATTCTCTTCAGAAGGCGCATTAGTAATAACCGCCTCCTGAGAGTCAGGTTCAGCGCTTTTGGCCGCTGTCTTTGTGCGACGGGGCCGGCGGCGGCGTTTGGGTTTTTCCTCTTCTGCCGGTTTTGTTTCTTCGGCTTTTTCCGTTTCTTCCACAGTTGGAGCTTCTGCCAGGGCCGTTTTTTCGGCCCCCGTATCCTCGCCCCCTTCTTCTATCTGCGGTTTTTCCTCACTCACCTCGGCCTTTTTCCGGGCGCGGGAAGAACGACGGCGGGACCGTTTTTCGCTTTTAGGGGCAGTATCCTCCTGAACGGTTTCCTCTGAGGTCACCTCCGCTTCGGCAAGCACCTGTTCCGGCTGAGTGTCCGAAGCGGTTTCCGGATCGCTGATTTTTTCTTTCTCAGCTGAAGTCTCGTCCTGAGCCGGCTGTTCCTGAGTTTTCTTCATCTCGACGGCAGCAGCTTTATCCTTACGGCTCCGTCTGCGGGAACGCCGCTTGCGACGGCGTTTGGGTTGCTGGTCGCCTTCTTCTTCACTGCGGCTTACATCCTCTTCACTCACATCCGCCAGAGTAGGTGTGGGCACCGCAGCTCCAAGCTGCAGGGAGTTCCGCGCTTCGGTCTTCATGGCGCCGCCATCTGTGCGTTCCAGACGATAGCCATTTTCTGTCAGACTTTCGTCAATGGAAATCCCGATGGAGAAACCATAGCGGTTTTCCAGTTCAAGAAGTTGCTGGCGTTTATTATTCAGAAGGTAGATGGCCACATCGGCCGGCAGATAAACCACAATACTGCTGCTGCGGTTGCGGATCCCTTCTTCTTCGATAACCCGGATGATATGCAACGCCTGGGAATCAACGGAACGAATGGTGCCAATGCCTTCACAATGGGGGCAAACGCGGGTGCTGGATTCAAGAACACCGGGCCGCAGACGCTGCCGGGACATTTCCATCAGCCCAAAGCTGCTGATCCGACCGACCTGAATGCGGGCGCGATCGGCTTTCAGGCATTCTTTCATTTTCCGTTCCACAGCACGGATATTGCCACGGTCCTCCATATCAATGAAGTCGATGACAATCAGCCCGGCCATATCCCTGAGGCGCAGCTGTCGGGCAATTTCTTCGGCTGCTTCCAGATTGGTCTTGGTCGCCGTTTCCTCGATATTGTGTTCTTTGGTGGCCTTGCCGGAGTTCACATCAATGGAAACCAGCGCCTCCGTAGGATTAATGACAATATACCCACCCGACCTAAGCTGGACAGTGGGGTTATACATGGAGTCCAGATGGTTCTCCACCTGGAAGCGCTGAAACAGCGGGATTGTATCCTGATAATGCTTGACCTTCTTGGCATGGCTTGGCATCAGGAGTTTCATAAAATCCTTTGCCGTTCTGTAGCCGTTTTCCCCTTCCACCAGCACTTCGTCGATCTCACGGGTATAGAGGTCACGGATACTGCGCTTGATTAGGTTACCTTCTTCATAAATCAGCGCCGGGGCGATGGACTTCAGGGTCAGATCCCTGATCCCTTGCCACATCCGATTCAGATAATCATAATCGCGCTTGATTTCCAGTTTGGTCCGGTTGTATCCGGCTGTACGAATAATACACGCCATGCCTTCTGGCATGTTGAGTTCAGCCAGCAGGGTTTTCAGACGCTTGCGGTCCTTGGCGCTGGAAATCTTCCGACTCACGCCGCCGCCATGGAGCGTATTGGGCATCAAAACACAATACCGCCCAGGCAAAGACAAATAAGTGGTCAGCGCCGCCCCCTTGTTGCCCCGTTCTTCCTTAACCACCTGAACCAGGATTACTTGACGTTTTTTGATAACTTCCTGGATTTTGTATTTGCGTCGCAGCCGCCGCGCCATTTGCAGGCGGATCCGGGCTTCTTCTTCTTCGTCATCTTCGTGCAGGGATTCGACGATTTCGGCCTCGTCCGGGTCCGCGCCGTTTTCATCGTTTTCCGTATCCTCGGAAATGGTTTCGGCGCCATTGGACTCTGATGCCGCGCCAGTGTCACCAGCAGGCGTTTCCGTGTCCGCCACATCCTGCTCAAGGATATCGGCGTTGGCTTCCGATTCTTCGGCGATCAGGGCCTGTCGGTCTGCGACCGGAATCTGGTAATAGTCAGGGTGAATTTCGCTAAATGCCAGAAAACCGTGACGATTGCCGCCATAATCAACAAAAGCGGCCTGCAGTGACGGCTCAACCCGGGTTACCTTGGCAAGATAGATGTTTCCTTTAAGGGGTTTGCGAGCGGCAGACTCATAATCGAACTCCTCCACTCGGTTTCCGCGAACGATGGCCACACGGGTCTCTTCTTCGTGTGATGCATCGATTAACATACGTATCGGCATTAAAATGTACTCCATCGCAAAGACCGCTCAAGCTTGGCTGAAACAAGGGGTTCCGCAAGCGTGCTGGTCTTGTGCTGTTATATTTTTGATTGGGAAAAACAGTGTCCACAGCATACCCCGGCCAGTGGAGCCCGGAGAACAGGGAGAGGGGCCTTAATGATGTAAAAGAGGCCTGCTGTTCCCTGTCGTTTCTGTGTCTGTGTACACTAAAAATCATGTGTTCTTAACTGTGTTATGTTTTATTAAAACATTGTTGTCCCGCACTCGGCGGTCTGTCATGCCGACAGCGCCGTTAAGGAATACAGTCACCTGAAATTCCTCTTTGGCGGGAACATATCATGTCATTTGGCAGCGTTCCCAGAATGTTCAATGACATCTACAGGAGTCCCAAATTGACATGGTTTAACATAATCCTCACTTTCGCCCTATACAATAGGGAATATTTAAAACGACGAAAAAACTTTAGACCAACGGCATTTTATATTAAAACTAACAGTCAGAATGGACCAACATCACATTAAGTATCGGGCAGAAAATGCGTTTTTACAGAATGAAGATTCTGGTTTTGCTAATCCTGGCGCATCTGGGGGGGATGACTGGGTTTTCTGCACCGGCGCAGGCCGCCATTCCCGAAGTGACAGAAGCGCGGATCGGAAGCAACCAGACCCGCACCCGTTTTGTTCTCGAACTGACTGGTAAAGTTGGATTTTCCATATTTACGCTGGCAGATCCCAACCGGGTGGTTGTTGATCTTGATGAGGTGGACTGGAAAATCGGCCCGGGGGGGAACGAAGGGGAAGGGCTGATCGACCGGTATCGTTATGGCCTGTTCAAACCCGGCACCTCGCGTATTGTGCTTGACGTTACCGCCCCGGTTAAGGTGGACAAAGCCTTTATCCTGCCGCCCAAAGGTAAATATCCGCACCGCCTGGTCATTGATTTGAAAAAAACCAGTGTGAAAAATTTTGTTGCCGGAGTGAGGAAACCTACACCCATTAAAAAGACGGTGGCCACACGCCCACCCGATGACATTGTGGATGATATCCGCGCCCAGCGCCAAAAAAAGCTGATTGTGATTGACCCCGGGCATGGTGGACACGACCCCGGCAATTTGGGTATTCCCGGCAAAACCAAATACCCGGAAAAAACTGTGACTCTTTTTGCCGCCAAGGCCTTGAAAAGAGAATTGGAAAGAACCGGGCGTTATGAGGTGATCCTGACCCGGGATCGGGATATTTTCCTCAATCTGCGGGCCCGCCCCAGGATTGCCCATGTCCATCAGGCCGATCTGTTTATTTCCATCCATGCCGATGCCATTAAGGATAGGCGAGTGAGGGGGGCGACGGTTTATACGTTGTCGGAAAAAGCCTCAGACCGCGAGGCCGCTGCCCTGGCCCGACGGGAAAACAAATCGGATATTATCGCGGGCATCGACCTGGAGGCCGAAACCGATGAGGTGCAAACCATTCTGATTGATCTTCTGCAACGGGAAACCATGAATTTGTCAAGTCGTCTGGCCGCAGAAATCGTACCCCAGTTAAAACGCGTGGTCACCGTGCGCACCCGCCCGCACCGCACCGCCAATCTGGCAGTTCTCAAGGGGCTGGATGTGCCTTCCGTCTTGATCGAACTGGGCTATCTCACCAATGAAACGGACGCCCGTCTGCTGATGCAGAAGGAAACGCAACAAAATATCGCTCGGTCTTTGGTGCGGGCCATTGACCGTTATTTTCAGAAAAACTTTGTTGCTTATTAGACTGTGTCCTATACTTTGCCAGAGGCGAACAATCTGGTAAGTTCCCGGCCAAAGGGGGAGTTAAAATCATATTGGCCATAATGGCCATAGAGCTGACATATTCGCGAATTAGGGTCAACTCAGGATTTGAACCGGGTGATTTATTTAGAGCCTGGTGATGATGCATAGGATTATGCTTGACTAGTATGTTAAAAAGCAAAAAATTCTGGATCAACCTGCTTGGGGCTACGACGGCTTTGATTCTTCTGGGATCAATTCTGGCCGCGGGGATCGGGATATATATTCTGACGACCTATGGACGGGAATTGCCGGATTACCATCAGCTGGCCGATTATGAGCCGCCGGTCGTGAGCCGCATTTATGCCGGCGATGGAAGTTTGCTTGCCGAATATGCCCGCCAGAAACGTCTGTTTGTGCCGATTTCTGCTATTCCCCCCAAACTGATCCAGGCTTATTTGTCTGCCGAGGATAAAAATTTCTATACCCATGGCGGTATAGATTATCTCGGGCTGATGCGGGCCGTTCTGGTTAACATCAAAAACAGCCTGTCTGATCGCCGACCTGTGGGCGCCTCTACCATCACCCAACAGGTGGCCAAAAACTTCCTGCTATCGGGAGTGATCAGTTATGAGCGCAAGATCAAGGAGGCCATCCTTGCCTATCGTATCGAGCGCGCTTTCAGCAAAGACAAAATTCTCGAACTTTATCTAAACGAAATTTACCTGGGTGCAGGATCATATGGGGTGGCCGCCGCCAGTCTGTATTATTTCAACAAGGCGCTGGATGAATTGGCGCTTGAGGAAATGGCATATCTGGCGGCCTTGCCCAAAGCCCCCAACAATTACCACCCGGTACGCAATTATGAGGCGGCTGTGGGGCGGCGCAACTGGGTGCTAAACCGAATGGCCGAAGAGGGATACATCACAGAAGAGGAAGCCAGGGCGGCCAAAGCCAAGCCTCTGGTTATTCAAAAGCCGCAAAAAACTAACATTTTCAAGGCGGAATATTTTACTGAAGAAGTCAGGCGCGAACTGAAAAGTCTTTATGGGGACAAGGAACTGTATGGCGGCGGACTGTTTGTGCGCACCACGCTTTCCCCCCGTCTTCAGGCCATTGCCGAACGTGAACTGAAAAAGGGCCTCATCGCTTATGATCGTCGTCACGGGTATAAAGGCCCCCTGCGGCGTCTTGGCGCCTCCGACGATTGGCTGGCGGAACTAAACAAAATGGAGGTGTCCCTGGGGATGGACAGCTGGCAGCTTGCGGTGGTCCGTGAGGTCACGAAGACCGAGGCGTCTATCCTGACCCGGGACGGCACTTTGGGCGTAATCCCCCTGGAAGAAGTCAAATGGGCTCGCCGGTGGCTGAAAGGCGAATATCTCGGCCCGAAAATCAAGGCCGTGACCGAAGTTTTGACGCCCGGTGATGTGATTATCGTGGAACCGGTCCGTTCCGATGCCGGGAGAGATAAAAAAGGCGAAAACGCGCCCTTCGGGACTTATGGTTTGCGGCAGATTCCCGAAATCAACGGCGCCATTGTAGCCATGGACCCCCACACCGGACGAGTGCTCGCCATGTCAGGCGGTTTTGATTATCGCCTGAGTGAATATAACCGCGCCACACAGGCCATGCGCCAGCCGGGCAGCGCCTTCAAACCGTTTGTTTATGCTGTTGCCCTGGACAAAGGGTTCACGCCCTCAAGCCTGATCCTGGATGCCCCCTTTGTGATGGAGCAGGGCCATGGGCTTGGCAAATGGAAACCCAAAAATTCCAGCGATAAATTTTATGGCCCGAGCACCCTGCGGCTGGGGCTTGAAAAATCCCGCAACCTGATGACCGTGCGCCTGGCCCAATACATCAAAATGGACGGCATCGTGGACATTGCCAGCCGCATGGGCATTAATCCGCGCTTAAAACCCATGCTGTCCATGGCTCTGGGCGCAGGGGAGACAACATTGATGCGTCTTACCGCGGCCTACGGCATGATTGTCAATGGTGGCAAGAAAATCACCCCGACCCTGATTGACAAAATTCAGGATCGTTGGGGGGAGACCATTTTCCGGCATGATCAGCGCCCGTGTCCCAACTGCCTCGCCCAGGAATGGCGCTGGCAGGAAGAACCCAAGCTGCCGGACCAGCGCAAACGTGTTCTGGATGAAGTGACCGCTTATCAACTTGTTTCCATGCTGGAAGGAGTGGTACAGCGGGGCACCGGGATACGGATCCGGGCCCTGGGCCGTCCGCTGGCAGGAAAAACCGGCACATCGAATGACAGTTTCGATGCCTGGTTTATCGGGTTTTCCCCGGACCTGGTAGTGGGGGTCTTTGCCGGTTTTGATACACCACGCTCCCTGGGGCGGGGTGAAGAAGGGTCCAGCATTGCCGTACCTATTTTCCGGGATTTCATGAAAGCCGCGCTTCAGGACGCTCCCCCCATTCCGTTCCGCGTCCCCCCCGGGGTACGGCTGGTCCGCGTCAACCCCAAAACCGGACTTTTGGCTCAGGCCGGGGAAAAGAATACAATCCTCGAAGCTTTCCGACAGGGGACTTTTCCCACAAAAAATGCAGAAGTTCTTGACGGATTAAATTCTCTGGTGCAAACAAAGACAAAAATCACCACCGGGACCGGTGGGATTTACTAACTCTTTGAAGTATAAGACCTATAGACGTAGTAGTTAAAAAAAGAGTCGAAAAAAATGAAAGCCGAAACCCAACATCATGTTGACAAAATCAAGCAGTCTCTCGCACTGCTGAGGAGGCATCTTTGACTGGGATGTCGCCCTTGACAGACTGGAAGAGTTAAACGCGCTCGCCGAAGACCCCAATCTCTGGGACAATCCTGACAATGCCCAGAAACTGATGCAGGAACGCACAAAACTGGATCAGGCCATCTCCCTATGCCGTGAGGTGGAACAGGAGCTCAATGATAATATTGAGCTTATTGAACTGGGCGAAATGGAAGGCGACGAAGAGGTGGTTGCCGAAGCCGAAAAAGCCATCGAAAAGCTGACAGAAAGGGCTGGGGAACTGGAATTCCAAACCCTGCTCAGCGGTGAGGCCGACAGCAATGATACCTATCTGGAAATCCATTCCGGCGCCGGCGGTACGGAAAGCCAGGACTGGGCCAGCATGTTGTTGCGCATGTATACCCGTTGGGCCGAACAGCATGGCTTCAAGGTGGAGGTGATCGAATATCACGCTGGCGAAGAGGCTGGAATCAAGTCGGCCACCTTGCTGATCAAAGGCGAAAATGCCTATGGCTGGCTGAAAACCGAAAGCGGCGTGCATCGGCTGGTGCGTATTTCACCGTATGATTCCAATGCCCGCCGCCATACCAGCTTTGCCAGCGTCTGGGTTTATCCCGTGGTGGATGATAATATTGACATTGAAATCAATGAAAGCGACCTGCGTATTGATACATACCGGGCTTCAGGCGCCGGCGGACAGCATGTGAACACCACAGACAGTGCGGTGCGTATCACCCATATCCCAACCAATATCGTGGTCCAGTGTCAAAACGATCGGTCCCAGCACAAAAACCGCGCTACGGCGATGGCTATGCTGAAAGCCCGTTTGTACGAAGCCGAGTTGCAACGGCGCGAAGAGGCCGCCAGTGCGGAAAACGCCGCCAAAACCGAAATCGGCTGGGGGCATCAGCTGCGGTCTTACGTGTTGCAGCCTTATCAGATGGTCAAGGACTTGCGCACTGGCGTCGAGAGCGGGCAGCCCGACAAGGTATTGGATGGAGATCTTGACCCGTTCCTTACGGCCGCTCTTGCCGCCCGTGTGCATGGCACCACCAAAGAGGTCGAAGACATTGATTGAGGTGTGATTGCTGAGGCGCGAATTTTTGGTTACATATGGAAAAGTCAGAAATCAAAACAACAAAAAGCCCTCTCCTGCATTGGGGAGGGCTTTTTAATATCTCACTTTAAGTAATACGTTTAAGCGCTTTTCTGCTCAGCCGGTTTGCCTTCCAGAGGCTTGACTTTGGGATCTGTTGTTTTGGGGCTAACATTCCCGGCCTGCACCGGGTTTTCCTTATGGCTCAAATTGCCTTCGATAAACGCGCCGGCTTCCACGCTCAGGGTCTCATGCATAATATCGCCTTTGACCTTGGCGGTTTTTTCAAGGCGGATATTACGCCCTTTGATCTGGCCGGAGACCGCCCCTTTGATAATCACATTATTGGCAATGACGGACCCGTTCACGGCGCCATGCTCCCCGATAGTCAGGGAATCGCTTCTCACATCTCCTTCGACGGTACCGTCAAGCTGTATTTCACCATGTGTGGTAATGTCGCCGGAAATGGTTACATCTGAACCGATGATAGAGGGAGCGGAATTGGGGGCTGGTTTCATATTTCTCACTTCGTTAACTTGTGGAACGTCTGTCGTAGTCTTGTCGTTGGATCTTGAGAACATCTTCTGCTGCCTTGAATAGCTTCAAAGGGTTGATGGCCTTGCCGTTAAACCAGATTTCATAGTGGAGATGCGGACTGGTGCTGCGTCCGGTGCTGCCCATCAGTCCGATTTCCTGATCCATGGAAACCTGCTGGCCACGTTTCACCTTTATCTTCGAAAGATGGCCATATCGTGACTTAAATCCGTTTCCGTGATCAATTTCGATAAAATTGCCATAGGCGCCGTTGCGCCCGGCCTTGGTCACCACGCCGGCGGCTGTGGCATAGATGGGGGTTTTCCACCATCCTGCCATATCCACGCCGTAATGGCGCGCCCAGGTCTTCTTGAATGGGTCCTTGCGCACACCGAAACCGCTGGAAATATAATATTTACGTACTGGCTTGGTGACCGGCATGTTTTGGATTGCAGCTTCCAGATCAATAAGACGGTTGTAATGCGCCTGCAACCGGGCGAAGGGCTCATCCGGCAACATTTCCGCATCAATATGATCCGAAAATACGATCAGCGGGCCGCCCTGACCGGACAGGACGGGCGCCTCCACCAGGAGGGAAGGGCGGTCCTTGATGACTTCGATGAGCCTATCGCTGGGCACCCCCGACTTTTCCAGCGTTTTATCAATATAATCAAGCTTGGCGGCGATTTTTCGAATCATGACTTCCGCAAAATTACGCTGCTGTTGCTCCAGGCGTTTCAGATTAAAGCTCAGGTCACGCAGTTCTTCGTTGCGCGCGGCAAACTCAGCTTCCTGGTGCGGGGAGCCGAACTCAAAGGAAATTGTCTGTTCGGTATTTTCCTCGCCAGCAGGCAATTGGGGGTCATGCTCTTGCCCCTGTCCTTCCAATGTCTCCTGCATGGGCAGGATCCCCAGGGCTTTTTCCGTTTCCATCAGCTGCTGAAGATAAATTTGCCGTTGTTCAAGGTTGCGAGCCGTTTCCTCAATATCGGACTTGAGGGTATTGAACTGTTGTTCCATCAGTTCATACTGGCGCAGAGCTTCACGCACTTCTGCATCCTTGGCGGCAAGGATTTTGGATTCCATTGTGACAAAAACAGAGGCGAAAACAAGCCAGCAGGCCAGACCAAAAAGGCCGGCTGCGATCAAAAGCTGTGTGCGTTCAGAGAGGGTGACAAAACGAACGACGCCATTGGTCCTGAAATACATCTGGCGTTCAGGAAAATATCTGGCGCTTAACTCTCTCAGCTTTTTGGCAAACTCTCGAATGGTTTCTTCCTCTGTTTGCTGGCCCTGTTCATTTGCCCCGTATTCTGGGCCTAATCTTGTTAGAGTCCTTATTTTATACGCCGCATTTCATACCAAAAGGTAAAATAATGCAACGGTTTTTAAATATCAATTCCGCGAAAGCGGCAGATAAAATTCTTCCTGCAAACCGGCCGCATCACGCGCCGCCGTGTTAAACGGCGGTTTCAGGGCGCCTTTGAAATGGGTTTTGACCAGATGATGGTATTGTTTTTTGGGGCAAACACCGTCCTGCTCACAAAGATAAGTGAACCAAACCCATCCCGCCCTGACATGACTGACTTCTTCTTCATAAATGACTTTAAGGGCCGCTGCGCTCTTAGCATCGTTAAATCTCTCCAGACGTCGAATCATGGCCGGCGTCACATCCAGCCCCCGGGCCTCCAGGACCAGGGGCACAATCGCCAACCGCGCCATCAGATCATGGCGGGTATCATAGGCAGCCTGCCACAGCCCGTCATGAGCGGGCAGGGCACCGTAAAAAGCGCCAAGAGCCCGCAACCGTTCCTCAATCATCATAAAATGGCGGGCTTCATCATCGCCGATGCGCACCCAGTCATCCGTGAAGGGGCGCGGCATAACATGGGAAAACCGTGCCACCAGATCCCAAGCCAGATCAATGGCGTTAAGTTCGATGTGAGCCACGGCATGGAGCAGGGCAATCCGGTTCTCCAGACTGCCGCCTTTGCCTCGTTTGGGCATTTCTCTGGGAAGTCTCAGCTCCGGTTTGGGCGGGCGGGCAGGACGATCATCGGGAAACGCCCGGGGCCCAAAATCAAGCTTTCCCGTCTGCCACAGATTGGCCATATGGCGACTGACTTGCGCTTTTTGTGTGGCATCCGTCGTACGCAATACCCGGCACGCGGCCGCCCCGATATTTTCTGGATCAGTCATTGTTAAAAATTCAGAGCGCCTTCAGCGTGTCCAGAACCTCCTGGGCATGACCTTTCACCTTGACCTTACGCCAGATATTGCGAATGATCCCGTCCGCATCAATCAGAAACGTCGTGCGCTCAATGCCCATATATTCCCGGCCATAGAGTTTTTTCAGGACCCACACCCCGTAATCCTCACACAGGGCGCCCTGCTCATCAGACAGCAGTTTTACTTTCAGATCCTGTTTGGCGATAAAATTCTGATGACGTTTAATGCTGTCTTTGGAAACCCCAAGGATCACAGCATTTTGCGCCTCAAACTGATCTTTCAGGGCCGAAAAATCCTTGGCTTCGGTTGTACATCCCGGGGTGCTGTCTTTGGGGTAAAAATACAGCACCACATTCTTTCCGGCAAAATCCACCAAAGATACCGTTTGTCCCGTTTCGTCGGGGGCGGTGAAATCAGGGGCCTTCTGTCCAACTTCCAGCATCGCAACAGGTCCTCATCATTTAACTGTTTTTCATTACATTCATGTCACAGGATTGCCCAGCGGCGTCACCGGGTCCGGTGGTACCATTTCCGCCGCCGGTTTGCCAATCATTTCCTGATAAAGATTAAAAACAAAATCCTGGGCCTGGCGCAAGTTTTCTTCCAGTTCTTTCATGGATCCGCATCCCGTGCGTTTCAGCAAAAGCTGTTGCAGGGCACGGGGTTTATCTTCACTGCGCGACGCGCTGCCTACACATAGACGCAGCAGCATCTGTACCGTTTGTTGCAGCAATGTGATTTCTTTGAGCTTTTGCGCCGTCTCCGGCGCCATAAGACCAGCTGCTGACAGATTGTCCATGAAATCCACTAGATGTACGGCCAGAATATCCGGCTTGTCCGCCGCATGTTTGAGCAGAAGATACTGGCAAATAAACTCAATGTCGACCAAGCCCCCCCGGGTATGTTTGATGGCCCAGATATTGTCCGTCCCAAATTCCTCGCGCAAGCGGTTGCGCATTTTTGCCACCTCGAACAGCAGATTATCCTGCTCACGGTTTTTATGAGACAGAATACGGGTAATGGCTTTGTCAATTTTGACCTTGAGATTCGCGGAGCCGGCGATGACCCGGGCCCGGCTCAAGGCCATATGTTCCCAGGTCCAGGCTTTGCTTTCCTGATATTCCTCAAAAGTTTCCAGGGTTACTGCGATAGGTCCCGCATTCCCCGAAGGGCGCAGACGCATGTCAATCTCATATAACGTGCCCTCCGCCGTCATGGCGGTGATAGCGTTGATAAAGTTCTGGCTGAATCGGGCATAATAATGATTAAGGCTGAGTGATTTTTTCCCGTCCGAAAAAGCTCCCCGATCGGCACAGTCATAAATAAACACCATGTCCAGATCGGATGTGGTGGTCAGTTCCCGCCCCCCCATTTTTCCCATCGCCAGTACAGCAAAAGAAGCATCTTTGATGACACCGTGCTTGCGGGCGAATTCCTTGCTGGTTTCTTCCAGCATCCGGGCGATAACCACTTCTGCAATACGGGTGAGGGCTTCTCCGGCCTCAGTGACACCAATGGTATTGCGCAAAATCTGAACGCCAATCTGGAACTTCTGTTCATTTGCCCATTTACGGGCAATATCCAGCACATCTTGAAAATCCCGCGCTGTGCCAAGCTGTTCGTCAAGACTGTTTTCCAGCGCATGACTGTCGGGCTGAGAATCAAAAAAATCAGCATTCAGCACCGCATCCAAAAGCAACGGGCGACGGGCCAGAAGTTCGGCCAGTGACGGGGCCATCCCCATGATTTCCGCCAAAAGTTCCAATAACCAGGGATGCGCTTTGATAAAGGAGAACAGCTGCACGCCGGAGGGCAGTTTGGCCAGAAAATCATTAAACTTGCGCAAACTGCCGTCCGGATCCGCGCTATTGGCGAAGGCCTCCAGAATATTGGGAATTAACCGATGCAAAATGGCCCGGGCCCGGTCCGTACGGCATGCCCGATACCGACCAAGCAGCCAGTTTTGCATCATTTCATAGCAGCCCTTGACGTCCTGAAATCCATAGTTTTCAATTACCTGCAATGTATCAGGGTGATATTCGTCTGGGGGGAATGACAACAGATTATCGCCGGCCTCGTTCTCACTCTGACGGCTGTCTTTAAGAAGATCGACAAAAAGAGTATGCACTTGACGAAGATGCCCAAGGGTGACCTGCTCAAACTCGTTCAGTTCCTCAAATCCCATAAAACAGGCAATGCGCCTGATATCCGCCTCCCGTTCGGGGATCATATGGGTCTGGTCATCATTGATCATCTGCAGGCGGTGTTCCAATTGCCGGAAATAAACATAGGCCTGCTGCAGCACTTCATTGTCTTCCGCAGAAAGGTGTCCTGCTTCAACGAGCGCCTGAAGCGCCGGTCGGGTTGGCGCCACCCGGAGGGTTGGTTCCCGGCCTCCGGAAATAAGCTGGTGGATCTGAGCATAGAATTCGATCTCCCGAATACCGCCGGGGCCTAGTTTGATATCCTGTCCAGCCAGAAGAATATCTCCGTGTTTATGATGTTTGTGGATCAGTTTCTTAATCGCCTGAATATCCTCAATGGCAGCAAAATCCAGATGTTTCCGCCAGACAAAACCACGGATTCGTTGTAAAAAATCATACCCTGCCTGAAGATCGCCGGCAACGGGACGGGCCTTGATCATTGCCGCCCGTTCCCAGTTGAGGCCGACACTTTGGTAATAGGCTTCTGCTGCCGCCATGGAAATCGCCACCGGCGTGGCTCCGGGGTCAGGCCGCAGCCTGAGATCTGTGCGGAAAACATATCCGTCGGCGGTTCTTTCCTGCATGATCCGGACCAGAGACTGGGTCATTCTGATAAACAGGTCATTGGGGGTCTTGCGGCCGGTATAACGGATCACATCCTGATCAAACAGTACAATCAGATCAATATCGCTGGAATAATTGAGCTCCCGCCCGCCAAGTTTGCCCATACCTAGAATGGTAAAGCCACATTCCCTGACCAAATTTTCATCCGCCCGGGTTTCATCATCCAGATCTATACCGTCAGGCGGGGCCAGGTCCCCTTTGAGCATGGCGGCCCGAACCAAGTGAGCGGTCGCCAGCGAAAGGGCCTGTTCGGCAAAAGTGCTCAGGGTTTCTGTAACTTTCTCCAGTGGCCACAGGCCGGCCAGATCGGCATAGGACGTCACCAAAGCCACCTGTGCTTTGGCGAGGCGCAGATTTTTCATTAGGACGGAAAGTTCCGTCACCCCGGGCAAAGGATCCAGAAATTCTGCCTTAATGGTGTCCAGAGTTTTTTCAGGGGGGGTTAAAAACAGATTGAGCGCAAAATCCGGCATCCGCAATATCAGTGAAGACAAATAGGGGCTGTTGCCGAATATGGCTTTCAGAAGAGAGATTTTTTCTTCGCTGTTGAATATAGCGGCACAATCCGTTAATCCCCGGTCAAGGCAAATCTGTTTATAGTCCGAGAGTTTGGTCTCGGCGGCCTGTGGGTCATAGGGAAGTGGAAAGCCTGGCATGGTGGATATCATGGTGAAGTGGTTATCTTGAAAAATAAATCTGTTGCCCCAGGGAGGGGCATGGGGTCAATATTAACGATAAAAACGTCCGGATAAAAAGAGAAATATTTTGCGACATCCGTCAACGACTCTGAAAATTTTGTCTTTGTTGTTCGCTCTCATGGCCGTTTTACTGCTGGTTTTTGTCTGGCGGATCAGCCTTGGACCCGTGGCTTTTGACTGGGCGGGGCCCTATCTGAAAAAAGCGCTGGCCAGCAGCAGCACCGACCTGGAATATGATTTTCGGGATGTCGTCCTGACCTGGCGTCCGGCGTCCGATAAATATTATGATACAGCCGGACTGGAAATCCGTTTTCTGGACTTGTCCCTTAAAGATACCACAAACGGCCTAGCGCTGAATATTCCCCAAGCCGGTATCCAGTTCAGCGCTTTAGGCTTGTTGCGGGGTGTTTTGGCGCCGGTATCGGCTGAATTTTCCAGCCTGAGTTTCGAGATGATACTGCCCCGGGAGATATGGAACAACCAGGATGCGGAACCTTTTGAGCGTCGACTTCAAAAAATTCTGAATGATTTCCAAAACAGCCCCCGATTGTTGCCACGCCTTACACGCGAGCTGCTTTCTTCTCCTGACCCAGCAAAACCGGCGGGTTACTTGAAAGAAGTGATCTTCCGGGATACCCACATCGCCATTCTGGATGAACGTTCCGGTAACAGCTGGAAAATTCCCAATGCCGTGCTTGACATGAGGCGGGCCGAAGATGGCCTTGTGGCCATTCTTGAAGGTGATCTGCTGCGCGCGGAGGCGCGAGACTTGACAGCCGATGATCTAATGACCCTGCATCTTTCCCTCGCTCACAGCAACAGACGTCAAGACGGCATTATCCAGCTGCGATTTTCCGGCTTCAACCCCTCCAGGTTTTCTGCGGGCATAGAAGGGTTACGGGAACTTCACGCGCAGAATGTGCCCCTGAATGGCATAATTGATGTGGAAATCACGCGGGACCTCAATTTGGGGAGTGTGGTTTTTGAACTGGAAAGCGGGGAGGGGACCATCAACCCGGGCAGGCTTTATGATACCCCGGTTGCCCTGAATCAGGCAATTATCAGCGGCCATTATGCGGGGGCAGAACAGACACTGTTTATTGACCAGTTCAGATTGGATCTGGATCAGATTCATCTGAAAGGCGACGGCCTGCTATATGGCACAATGGACCGGCCCGGCATTATTCTTGATACAACCGTAGAACACATGCCTTTTACCCGATTAAAAACCTACTGGCCCGAGGGGCTCGCAGAGGGGGCGCGAAGCTGGATCAAACGGAATATTGATGCGGGGATCGTGACTCAAGGTACCGTTGAAATTGATATCCGGCCGGAAATGTGGGATCAGGAAAGGCTGCCTGAAACGATATTTTCCTTTAATTTCGATTTTGAGGGTGTCGACGCACATTATCTCAGACCCATGCCGTTTTTGAAGACTGTATCCGGCCGGGCGGAACTCACATTGTCTCGTTTTAATCTTATCGCCGATCAGGGATATATTGACGACGTTCTGGTTCATGACGCCCGGCTTCTTTTCAGTGATATTGACCAGAAGGGGGCGGCCCAGGCCCATATGACCATTCCCCTATCCGGGCGACTGGAATCGATTCTCAGGATTATTGATCATGATCCGTTAGGCTATCCCGGAAAATACGGCATCGAAGAAGGCAGCATCACCGGCCAGGCGGAGGCGCTATTACGCCTTGATTTCCCACTGATCCGGGACCTTGCCCTAAAGGATGTGGATTTTGATGTCAAAGCGACCGTAAATGCCTTGTCCATTCCTCGGCTTTCCGACAGCCTGTCCATCACTGATGGTGAGATTGACCTGTTTGTCAACGGTGACGAACTTGAGGCCACAGGAGATATTCTTCTTAACGGCGTAAAGTTTACCGCACTCTGGCGGGAAACCTTCAAGAGCAGCGCCAGTGAGGCCCCCACCTTCTACCAGATCACCGGCGAGCTGAACGGATCAGACTGGGACGCTTTTCATCTGCCTTTCGAAGCTTTTGTCGAGGGTCCCGCCGAAATACAATTAAAATTGTCCGGTCGGGGAGCTAAGCTGACCGCCGGTGAGGGCGAAATCAATCTGACAAGACCCCGAACCGTCTTTCCACCCCTAGGTTGGATCAAGGAAAAGGACACGCCCGCCACAGTCTCTTTCCGATTGGATTTCGGCGAACGGGAAATGTTGCGCATCAAGGACATCTCTTTAACCTCCAACAGCTTGCGCGCGACGGCGGAAATGCTGTTGGTAGAAGATCAGACCGTACATTTTGCCATACCGAAACTTGTGATGGTGGATACCAACCTTTCTTTCGAGATGATGTGGAACGCAGAAAAACAAAACTATCTGGCTACCCTGGAAGCGCCACAGTTTGATGCCACTGCGCTGATTGACATGATGGTTTCCTCCGGTCCCTCTTCGGAGACACTTTCTTTGCCGGATTTTGACCTGACAGGTGTCTTCGGCAAGGTTAAGGCCAAGAATGGTGTTGTTCTGGATCGGGCCGATCTGAAGGTTCGCTACGCTGGAAATGATTTTCGCGATGTGAAATTCCACGCCAAATGGGCTGGCGCAGCACAGTCAGAAGAAGAAAAATATGTTGAGGTTACACTGATTCCCGGGCCGGAAGACCGGATATTGAATGTGACAAGCAATGATGCCGGAGAAGCCCTGCGCGGATTTGGCATTTTTAAGCTGGGGGCCGGCGGCAAAATGGAACTCAAAGCGGACTTCATACGCCATGACGATGGCATTTCCATTGGCGGGAAAACCAGGGTGAAAGACTTCAAGGTGGTTGATTCTCCCGGCTTTGCCCAGCTCCTGACCGAAGAAAAGTTCGCCAAGGCTCGCGAGGAACTTAAAAAAGAGGGTCTGAAATTCGACGATTTTGAAATGGAGTTCCGTCAATATAATGGCATTCTGGAAATCAGTAACGGCACCGCAAAGGGCAATATGCTGGGCATGACCTTGTCCGGCAGTGTGGACCAGACCTATAATGAGGTGAGTCTGAGCGGAACCATCGTGCCGGCCTATGGCATCAATTCGCTACTGAGTAACATTCCACTGGTGGGGGCGATCCTCACCGGAGGTAAGGATCAGGGCGTCTTCGCCGCCACTTACCGTATGTCGGGCACCATGGATAATGTAACCATAGACGTTAACCCTCTGGCCGCCCTGGCTCCCGGTATTTTGCGAAATATCTTCAAAGTCTTTGAAGGTGGCAAGAAAAAAACCCTACGGGAGGAGGCCGAGGAATTGCAGGACATCTCCCCCGATGTGAATAAGGGGGAAATAGAAGGACCATGATAATAAAACCCTCCCGACGGTCGGGAGGGTTTCTGTTTAGACTGGATTTCCGCCGGTATGGAAATGACGAAGAGCAGGAAAAAACGGAACCTATTCGGGAACCACCAGAATATGACGTTTTTTCCCGGCCGACAGTTTGATTGACCCTTGCGGATTCAGGTGCCCCAGTGTGATCAACAGTTCCGCATCTTCAACCCTTTCATCATTCAGACGTGCCCCGCCGCCCTGGACCAGGCGCCGTGTTTCGCCTTTGGATTTCGCAAGACCGGCCAACACGAACAGCTCGCTGAACGGCACGCCTTCCTCAAGCCGAGTTCGCTCAATGCCCACCTTTGGAAGATCCGCCGCCAGCGACTTCTCTTCAAAGGCCTTGCGCGCCGTTTCCGCTGCCAGGCGGGCGGCATCGGGACCGTGACACAGGGTGGTCGCTTCATTGGCCAGAATTTTTTTGGCGTCGTTGATTTCAGCGCCTTCAAGCCGTTCCAGCCGTTCAATTTCCTCCAGCGGCAGCTCCGTGAACAACCGCAGAAAACGTCCCACATCGGCATCATCCGCATTACGCCAGAACTGCCAGTATTCATAGGGAGACAACATATCGTCATTGAGCCACACGGCCCCCCCCAGGGTTTTTCCCATTTTCTGGCCATTGGCCAGGGTCACCAGCGGTGTGGTGAGGCCGTATACTTCCGCCCGGTCCACACGGCGGGTCAACTCAACGCCATTGACGATGTTCCCCCACTGATCGGATCCGCCCATCTGCAACAGACACCCGTATTTCCGGTACAGCTCCAGAAAATCATAGGCCTGCAATATCATGTAGTTGAATTCCAGAAAGGTCATGGGGTTTTCCCGCTCGAGGCGCAGTCTGACGCTCTCGAAACTGAGCATGCGGTTGATTGTGAAATGAACTCCCATGTCCCGCAAAAACTCGATATAATTCAGTTTATCCAACCAGTCCGCATTATTGATCATAATGGCGTCGGTCGGGCCATCGCCAAACGTGATGTATTTTTCAAACACCTTGCGGATACCGTCCATATTCTCCTGAATCTGTTCATCGGTGAGCATGGCGCGGGATTCATCCCGGCCGGTGGGGTCCCCGATCCGGGTGGTGCCGCCGCCCAGGAGAACTATGGGTTTGTGTCCTGATTTTTGCAGGTGACGCAACATCATGATCTGAACCAAAGAGCCCACATGCAGGCTTCTGGCCGTGCAGTCAAAACCGATATAAGCGGGCACGATTCCTTCAAGAAGCTTTGCATCCAATCCTTCAGGATCCGTACATTGGTGAATATAGCCCCGTTCCTTCATGATGTTCAGAAAGGAGGACCGGGGGGTAAAATTATCCAAATTCTCGCTCATGATCGTTTACTGCCATATCCAGTTTAGAGTTTCGCTTACGCTGGGCTTCATGTAGCATAAGTTAGTTGAGAAAATAAACGGAAACTTTATGGACCAGAAAGAGATAATACGGGGCAGGCCGGATCAGGCCGGATGCACAGAAATAAATCCCGATAAAATTCTGGCGGCTGGGCTGATGAGCGGCACATCGCTGGATGGCATTGATGCTGCCCTGGTGCTAACCGATGGATATGACGTCGAGCCTTATGGCAAGCCGGTTCATGTCCCGTATGATCAGGATTTCCAAAATCTGATCCGTGAAGGAATTGGCCGGGCAGCCCTTTACGGAGAACCCGTCAAAGACGATATGACCATTAATAAGCTCGAGGTTGTTCTGACCGACCATCATCAGACGGCACTTCAGAAATTAATGGTTGAAAACAAGCTGTCCTGGAAAAAGCTGGATGTGATTGGGTTTCATGGGCAAACATTGTTGCATAAACCCGAAGCGGGCTGGACCTGGCAGATCGGTAAAGGGGAGCAACTGGCCAACCGGTTACAGATTCCCGTGGTTAATGACTTTAGAAGCCGGGATATGTCGCTGGGCGGGCAGGGGGCGCCGCTGGCACCGATCTATCATTTGGCGCTGGCCTGTCGCCGGAAACAGCGTGACAAGTCCCTGGCGCTGCTCAATATCGGCGGTGTAACCAATCTTACCTGGATTCCGCCGGACCGGAGACCTGAAGAGCTTCTGGCTTTTGACACAGGACCGGGCAATGCGCTGCTCAATGACTGGGTCCACAAACACACCGGCAACAGCTTTGACCAGGACGGCGCCATTTCCGTTACCGGCAAAGTGGATCAGGCCCTGCTTGAAAGCTGGATGGCGCATGACTATTTCACGGCACCGCCTCCCAAATCCCTGGATCGCAATATGTTTGAAGTTCCAGGCCTTGACGGCCTTTCCGTGGAAGACGGCGCGGCCACCTTATGCGCCTTCACGGTGGAAACGGTAAAAGCCGCAGAAGGTTTATGTCCTTCGATTCCCGAAAACTGGTATGTGTGTGGCGGCGGCCGGCATAATCCCGTAATTATGGATATGCTGCGCAAAAGGCTGCTGGGGACGGTTCATCTGATTGAGGAATTGGGCGCACAGGGTGACTTTATCGAAGCAGAAGCCTTTGCTTATATGGCGGTGCGCAAGCTGAAGGACCTGCCCATTTCTTTCCCGGGAACAACCGGCGTTGCCGAACCGTCCCCGGGAGGGGTTATTCATTATCCCGCCTGTTAGAGTGAATTGTGAATAGGTTGACCCATTCACTCTAGGCTGTTTGGTGCACAGAGGGGTATGTCATCGTCTTTCTTCAAAAGACGGCTTAATAGCCCAAGCGTTTTGTCAGATAGGCATCAATTTTCTGAACAAGCGGGGCGTGATGGTTTTCATAAAAATGATCCGCGCCTTCCACTTTTTCATAATCAATAGTGATGCCTTTCTGGGTTTGCAACTTGTCCACCAGTTTCTGCACGGCGACTTCCGAAACCACCCTGTCAGCGGTCCCCTGAATGATCAGACCGGAAGAGGGGCAGGGGGCCAGGAAACTGAAATCATAAAGATTGGCTGGCGGAGAGACCGATAAAAAGCCTTCGATTTCCGGACGCCGCATCAAGAGCTGCATAGCGATCCAGGCCCCGAAAGAAAATCCGGCGATCCAGCAACTTGAGGCATCACGGTTAAAGGATTGCAACCAGTCGAGCGCCGCCGCCGCGTCACTCAACTCTCCGACCCCATTATCAAATTCACCCTGGCTCCGGCCCACACCGCGAAAGTTAAACCGCAAGACTGCAAAGCCTCGCCGGGCAAAGGAATGATACTGATAATAGGAAATCTTGTTGTTCATATTTCCGCCAAACTGCGGATCAGAATGCAATATCAGCGCAATGGGGGCATTGTCCCCTTTACCGGGGTGATACTTGCCCTCGAGCCGGCCATCCGGACCGTTAAATATTACATCAGGCATAATTGGATTGTTTTCCTCACAGGTTTAAACAATTAACTTCAAAGAATATACAATCATTTGGGGCCTCTACAAGACCTTGACGCCATTACTTGCCAGACCTATATGATATGAATTAGCATATTCACTTAACCTGACAGGCAAGCCCCGGTGATTCCGTGTTTTTTATAGCACAAAAGCAGGCAAAAAGGGCAAGCTGAGATTTGGATGATGACCATGTTTGACAACCTGCGCCATGATATCAGCGTCGCAATGGAACGTGATCCTGCGGCAAGATCCAAAGTTGAAGCCCTGTTTGCCTATCCCGGCATTCACGCACTTGCCTTCTATCGGCTGGCACACTGGTTCTGGGAAAAAGGTTTTCATACATTGGGGCGTATCCTTTCTCATCTAGGGCGTTTGTTTACTGGCATCGAAATTCATCCCGGCGCCAAAATCGGCAAAGGCGTCTTCATTGATCATGGCATGGGGGTTGTCATTGGGGAGACCGCCGAAGTGGGCGATAATGTCACACTCTATCAGGGCGTGACCCTTGGAGGAACATCCCTGGAAAAAGGCAAACGTCACCCGACCCTAGAAGAAGGGGTTATTGTGGGGGCAGGGGCCAAGGTTCTGGGACCGATCACCATTGGCAAGGGCGCGCGTGTGGGGTCAAACGCTGTTGTTATCAAACCCGTGCCGGAATCCGCCACCGTCGTTGGCATTCCCGCCAAAGTCGTCCAACCCCCGCGTGAAAGAAAAGTGGAAGATTTCTGCGCCTATGGGCTGCCCACGGATGATATTCCCGACCCCATAGCCCGTTCCTTGGATGGTATCTTTGACATGGTGTGTGGCCTCCGGTCCCGACTTGAGGAACTGGAAAAGGAAGTGGCCGACCTGGAAGCGGAAAATATCTTGCTCACCGCACGCTTAGACGGCAAAAGCTCGAAACAATCCGGTAAAAAAATTAAAACATCTTCTACCAAAGACTGACAGGATCATGACGTCCAGACGGGTTTATCTCGACTATAACGCCACGGCGCCGGTCTATCCCGAAGTTATTGAAGAGGTCGCAAAAGTCCTTGCCGAGGGGGGGAATGCCTCTTCAGTTCATGCTGCGGGGCGGGCGGCCAAGGCGAGACTCGAAAAATCCCGACAGATCATTGCCGATATGCTGAATTGCCGGCCACAGATGATCACCTTTACCAGCGGCGGCACCGAAGCCAATAATTTTGCGCTTAAAGCCTCTGGCGCAAAACGGCTGATTATTTCCGCAGCAGAGCATGATTCCATTCTTGAAGTGGCCAGGACATTTGCAGGAGAAGTGGAAATCCTGCCCTTGGATCACAAGGGATATGTGCGTCGCGACATCCTGCAACAACTGTTGGACAAAAGCGAGGCCCCCACAGTGGTCAGCATCATGCTGGCTAATAATGAAACCGGCGTTCTTCAGGACATTGCCGCACTGGCCGAAATGGTTCATGACCATGGGGCGCTGTTTCATACGGATGCCATTCAGGCATTGGGTAAGGTGCCTGTGGATTTTCGCACGCTGGGTGTGGATATGATGTCCCTGTCGGCCCATAAGGTTGGTGGCCCCCAAGGGGTTGGTGCCCTGATTGCCTGGGAAAAACTCGACATCCTTCCATTGATTCAGGGCGGCGGGCAGGAAGTCGGACGGCGCTCCGGCACAGAAAATATTGCCGGCATTGCCGGTTTTGCCAAAGCCGTCAGTCTGGTGCCCCGATCCCTGCAAAAAGCCGCTGAAATCAGAGAATGGCGTGACGAAATGGAGCAAATACTGCTTAGCCATGCTCCGGATGCAAAAATTTTTGGCGCGGAGTCTGAACGGCTGCCCACAGTCTCTTCCATTCTGATGCCCGGTGTGAACAGCGAAACCCAGGTGATGGCCTTTGACCTGGACGGTCTCTGTGTTAGTGCAGGCTCGGCCTGTTCCTCAGGCAAGGTCAAATCATCCCATGTGATCACCGCGATGGGCGGCACACCGGAAGAAGCCGCCTCTACCCTGCGCCTCAGTCTCGGCTGGGCCACCACCCGCGAGGACATCGGGCGTTTTGTCAAAAGCTGGTGTCGCCTTTATGACCGGAAGATAAAAAAAGCCTCATGAGCAATACACCGAAGCTGCCGATTTATCTGGATTATCAGGCAACAACACCGCTGGACAGGCGGGTGCTGGACAGCATGCTGCCGTATCTCACCGACAAATTCGGCAATCCGCACAGCATCAATCACAGTTTTGGATGGGAAGCGGAGGCCGGTGTGGAAAAGGCACGGATTGACCTTGCCCGCCTGATTGGTGCAGAAAGCGACTCCCTGATTTTTACCTCAGGCGCGACTGAGTCCAACAACCTCGCCATCAAAGGGGCTGCGTATGCCGGGTATCCGCAGCGGACCCATGTCATCACGGTCGCTACCGAACATAAATGTGTGCTGGAAAGCTGCCGGGCGCTGGAACAGGGCGGATTCGAGGTCACCTATCTGCCGGTTGATAAGGACGGTCTTGTGGATCTTGACCACCTTAGGGACAGTATCACCGATAAAACCTCCCTGGTGTCTGTTATGGCCGTAAATAACGAGATCGGTGTCGTTCAGGACATTGCCCATATCGGGGCGCTTTGTCGTGAAAAAGGGGTTCTTTTTCATACAGACGCCGCACAGGCTGTCGGCAAAATTCCCCTCGACGTGAACCGCATGCATATTGATCTGCTTAGCATTTCCGGCCATAAATTTTATGGTCCCAAAGGCATCGGGGCACTTTATATCCGCCAGGAACCGGAAGTTCCCCTGCTGCCCTTGCTCAATGGGGGAGGGCAGGAAAAAGGATTGCGTTCCGGGACTCTCTCCCCGGCATTATGTGCGGGTCTCGGGCACGCTGCGGCGTTGGCTGAAAGGGAAATGGAACAGGACATGCAGCATGCCGACAAATTGTCCAGAAAACTGAAGAACAGGCTATTCCAGGCGCTGGAGGGAGTGAAGCTGAACGGCCATGAAACCCAACGCTGGCCGGGTAATCTCAGCCTGACATTTGACGGTGTGAAAAGCGATGTACTGATCGCCGAACTCCGGGACATTGCGGTCTCTAGTGGATCGGCCTGTTCTACGGTCAAGGTTGGCCCGTCTCATGTGCTCCAGGCCCTGGGCCTGAACAAAAAGCAGCTGGAATCAACCCTTCGTATAGGCATCGGGCGCATGACTACAGAGGCGGAAATAGACTATGCCGCCACTGTTTTGATTGATAAGGTTCGTCATACCCGTTCCCTGCTTTAGAGTGAATTGTGAATAGTTTAGATCAATTCACTTTAGCCCCTGTCCGGGGCACTGTCGGCATAAGGTTTGAGGCAGACATAACATAGAGAATGTAATGGGGTAGGGATACTGTATTTCCGTCCCAACCGATGCAGGGTGCCCTGAATCCATTCTAGTTCCAATCGCTGTCCCCGTGCCTTGGCGACGGCCTGTGACGCCATGAGATTCTGGCCCTTAAGCCCGTCGATCCGTGCCATGATCATGTCCACAAGACCATCGGACAGGGTCACGCCGTCCGCCCGGGCAACCGCCACTACCTCTTGCAGCGCCTGACGGAACAAAGGCCGGCTGTCCGGATCTCTGCACAGCGCCCCGGCATCCCGTCCGGTCAAGGTCCCCAGACCGGCATTGGCCGCAAGCAGCACAAATTTTTCCCAAAGCATCACACGCATATCCGGATGACGGTCCCCCGTAAGTCCTGCGGCGGCAACCATATCTGCCACCGGTTTGTAGTTTTCCTCAGGGAAATCTTCAGGCCCGGCATACATAAGCATATTTGCCCCGCCGTTATGGCGGATGACCCCAGGTTCCGCAATGCTGGCGGACACATAAATGGATCCGGCCAATGTCCGGCCCGGTCCTATGATACGGGAAATCATCTCCACACTTTCCACCCCGTTCTGCAGGGTGAGCAGGAAGGTTTTGTCCTGCATCAGAGGCAGGCAAGCCGCGGCGGCCTGTTCCGTATCGAACAATTTCACACTGAAAATAATCATATCCACGGGACCGATTGCGCCCGGATCGTCGCTGGCTGTGACCGGAGCAACGTGGATGTCACCTTCCTCTGACAACAACGCCAGTCCGTTTTCACGCAGGGCTTCCAGATGTGCTCCCCGGGCAATAAAAGCAACGTCATAGCCGGCCTTTAAAAGTTTCGCACCAAGGAATCCCCCCATGCCGCCAGCCCCCATAATAGCAATGCGCATTTATGCCTCCTTTAGAAAAGCAAGAACCGTTTTCATAAATTCCTCTGGTTTGTCCGCATGCAGCCAATGCCCGGCCCCGGCAATGGTTGTAATCTGCGAGCGGGGGAAAAGGCGATGAATTTCCGCAAGGTGTTCATCCCGGATATAATCCGATTTTTCGCCACGCAAAAACAGGGTTTCCCCCCGGAAAGAGCCCCCGGCAGGAGCGGCAGCAATATGGTCATAACCTTTTTCCAACGCCTCCAGATTACACCGCCAGGCAAAACCGCCATCCTTCGTGCGCACCAGATTGGTCAAAAGGAAAAGCCTGATCCCCGCTTCCGGCACATAAGGTTGAAGCGCCTCTTCGGCATCACCACGGGATGTGAGGCGATCAAGATCAATGGCATTCAGGCCTTCAAAAATCCGGGTATGATGGGGCGGGTAGGGGACCGGTGCGATATCGCCAACAATGAGTTTTCCGAGACGCTCCGGATGAGACAGCGCCAGTTGCATGGCAACTTTCCCACCCAAAGAATGTCCCAGAATATGGGCCCGTTCCAGTCCCACCCGGTCCATAAACTCGACAACATCGCCACTCATGGCCGAATAGGAAGTATCCTCATGATGGGGGGAGGCCCCATGATTCCTCAGGTCCAGGCAAAAAACACTGTACGTTTCAGAAAATTTCCGGGCGAAGGACCTGAAATTACTGGCAGACCCGAACAGGCCGTGAAGGATAATCAGGGGAAACCCTTCCCCAAAACGGTCATAGGCTAATTCCATCAACTGCTCCGCTTTTTCCGGCTGCACCGGCTAGGTTTTATAGATCTTATTTTAAAGACTTTATAGGTCACAAAATCCCTCCGAGGATCCTTTTCCGTGCGAGAAAATTTTACCGGGGAACAAGGTGCAAGTCGATGACATATTTGAATATTTCAAAAACCTTCTTTGAATATTTCAAAAACCTTCTGGGCTTCCCGTATAAAAATGGAGCAGACCCTTGGGAAAGGTCTGCTCCACAGAGACAGATAAGAGGGGTAGTAGGGGTTAATTACTTTTTCGTCGTAATTTCACCTGTCTCTGTATCTACATAAAGCCTGCCGACGATCATGCGGTTCAGGGATTGGATATCGACTTTCCACTTGTCGCGAAATTCTGATCCCTCCAACATGCGGGCTTTGTTCACATCCCCTGGACGCAGGTTTCTTTTACCTTTGTCTTTCAGAAACTCCTTAACCAGTTTTTTGGCCTCACTTTTGCTAACGCCATCACTTACTTCAACGTCGGCCTGATGCACATTCTTACCCAAACTGCCCGCTGAAGCCTGCATGGCTCCTACGCCGGCAACGGCGATCACCATGCCCAGCGCGATCATTGTTCCCTTTACAAAATTCTGCATTTTCATGTCTCCTCAGGTCTGTGTGGTACTGTGTGGTAAATATGTGGCTTAACCCCTTCTACCCCGAAAGGGCTCGCCCGAGGAATATCTATGCGATAAAAGGAAGGGCTTTTGCGGTGAAAAATATTATGCTGCGATAAATGGTTTTTCTGCTGCGACGAATGGTCATCTGCCCGGAAAAAGCCAGAGACTCACCGAAGATTCTTCAACACATAAGGCAGGATATTTTCCACGATAACCGCCACTCCTTGGCGGTTCGGATGCATGCCGTCTTCCTGATTGAGCTGCGGTTTGCCCGCCACACCTTCCAGAAAGAACGGATAAAAGGCAACGTCATATTCCGCCGCCAGTTCCGGATAAATGCGGTTATAGTCACCGGCATAGTCGGGTCCCATATTGGGCGGCGCCAGCATGCCTGCAAACAAAACGGGAATCTGGCGGCTTTTGAGAATCTCCAACATGCGGGACAAATTTTGACGTGTAATCCGGGGATCAATGCCCCTGAGCGCGTCATTGGCGCCAAATTCCAAAATAACAAGGTCCGGTTTTTCCGCGCCAAAACTGTCCAGAACCCAGGAAAGCCGCGCCAGTCCTCCAGAGGAGGTATCCCCGGAAACACCGGCATTGCTGACTTTCACCTCCATCCCTTTTTCTGCAAGTTTTTTTTCAAGCTGATCGGGAAATCCTTCTCCGGGCGGCAGACCATATCCGGCCGTCAGGCTGTCCCCCAGGGCAAGAACCAAATGTTTTTCCGCCCGGGCCATCCCCGGCACACTAATGAGAATAATCGCAGCAAGTGTCACACCCGTCGCAATATACTTGATGATTTTTGATCGGCTTATATATCTTGCGACATACATTTATATCAAATACCTTCTAACACTGTGAGCATGACACTTTTGGGGGCACGCACGGAACACACGCATGGACAACGACATTATACTCAAACTTCAAAACATACATCTCAAATTTAAGGGCGAGGGACACGAAGTCAATATTCTGAATGGCATCAACCTTGAAATCGCGCGTGGTAGCGCCGTCGCCATACTGGGTCCGTCCGGTTCCGGCAAATCTAGTCTCATGTCGTTGATGAGCGGACTTGAAAAACAGACCGCCGGCAGGATCGAAGTTGCCGGGCAATGCCTGGACGAGCTGAATGAAGACCAACTTGCCCTGTTTCGCCGTGATCATATCGGGATCGTGCTGCAATCCTTTCACCTTATTCCCACCATGACGGCGCTGGAAAATGTGGCGGTTCCCCTGGAACTGGCGGGAAAGTCCGATGCTTTCGCACGAGCTGAAAAATTCCTTGATGAAGTGGGATTATCCCATCGTCTGGATCATTATCCGGCCCAGCTTTCCGGTGGAGAACAACAACGGGTGGCCATCGCCCGGGCCTTGGCGCCAGAGCCGGAAATTCTGTTTGCGGATGAACCGACCGGCAATCTGGATGGAAAAACCGGTCATAAAATTATTGAACTCATTTTCGGGCTGCATAAACGTCTGGAAACCAGCATGGTTCTGATTACCCATGACCCCGAATTGGCCGGGAAATGTGATCGTATTCTGCATATTCAGGATGGTCTGGTGGTCAAAAGCGAAGACAACATTACATCGCCAGCCGGGAAGGTGGCCGAATGTCTGTTGCCATGACACGGCCCATCATGACACAGCCCATACGGACACAGTTTATTCTGGCCCTGCGACTGGCGCGCCGGGAACTGCGCGTAGGAGTGCGCAAGTTCCGCATCTTTCTGGCCTGTCTTTTCCTCGGAACGGCTATCATAGCCGGCGTAGGATCGGTCACGGCCAATATTTCCGAAGGATTGCGTGAAGAGTCCCGGGTCTTCCTTGGTGGTGACGTGGAACTGCGTCAGGTTCAGGAAGAACTGCCGCCTGAGGTATATGAAGACCTCAGCACATATGGCACCATCTCGCGCATTGCCACATTACGGGCCATGGTGCACCTGACGGAAAAAGGACGGGAAGACAGTTCTTTGGTGGAGCTCAAGGCCGTGGATGAACTTTATCCGCTGTTTGGCCATCTAAAACTGCGTCCCCATATCGCCCGCCAGGACCTGTTCAGGGCGCAGGGGGGGCGGCCGGCCCTGGTGATTTCCGAAGCTCTCGCCAATCGTCTTTCGGTGGCGCCTGGCGACCACCTCAAGCTCGGAGACAGTATTTTTTACATTACCGCGATTTCCCTGCACGAGCCGGATAACGATCGGGGATTTCGCCTCGCCCCCGGGGCCATGTTGTCATTTGAGGGGCTGGAGCAAAGCGGCCTGGTCCAGCCCGGCAGCCTGATCCGGTATTACTATCGCCTCAGGCTGGAGGACGGTTTTTCTCCGGAAAAAGTCAAGAAAGAACTCAAGGAAAAATATCCCGACGCCACCTGGCGCCTCCGCATCAGTAACGAGGGCGGAACCGGCATTCGCCAGTTTGTTAGCCGTCTGGGGCAGTTTATGACGCTGGTCGGGCTGACGGCGCTGCTGGTGGGCGGGGTTGGGGTCAGTAATGCGGTTGCCGCCTATCTGGGGCAAAAGACCGATACAATCGCCACCTTTAAAATTCTGGGCGCGCCGTCCAGGCTAATTTTCATGACCTATCTGACTCAGGTTCTGATCATGGCCGGGCTCGCCATTCTGGCGGGGCTGGTGGCCGGGGCCATAACACCGCTTCTAATTAGCGATCTTCTGGGCCAACATATTCCCGTCCCGCTCAAAAACACGGTCTATGTCAAGCCGCTGCTTCTCGCCGTATTTTACAGCCTGCTGATTACCCTGATTTTCACCTTGTGGCCGCTGTCCCAGGCCCGGGATGTTCCCGCCGCCCGCCTGTTCCGTCAACTGGTCAATCATCAGGAACCTGTCCGCACGCCCAAACGACTTATGGGACTGATTGGGGGCCTTGCAGGCCTGTTGCTGACCGGGATTCTGTACACTGCCGATTACCGAATGCTGACCGTATGGTTCATGGCCGGCGCTGTGGGGGCCTTTATGCTGCTGTTTGCCGCCGGGGGGCTGGCCCGTGCCGTCGCTCGTCGCCTGCATCGCGTGCGCCGCCCTGCCTGGCGTATTGCATTGGCCAATATTCACCGGCCGGGAAACGCCACCATGTCCATCATCCTGTCCCTGGGGCTGGGATTGACCCTGTTTTCGGCTATTGCTCTTGTCAGATACAACATCACCCGTGAAATTGATGATCGGGCCCTGAAAGATGCACCGTCCTTTTTCTTTATTGATATCCAGAAACCGGACGAAGAGCGTTTTCAGCGTTTTCTCATGGGACTGGAAGGTGTCAGGCTATACCGTAGCGTGCCCAATCTTAGAGGACGTATTACCCATGTCAAAGGCATCCCAGCCGGCGAGGTGGATGTACATCCCGATGGCCACTGGATGTTGCGCGGCGACAGGGGGTTGACCTTTACCGCCAAACGTCCGGAAGATAACGATCTGGTGGCCGGAAAATGGTGGAGGGCGGATTATCAGGGACCACCGCAGCTATCCATCTCCCATGACATGGCGGACTATATGAAGCTTGGCCTGGGTGACGAGGTCACGGTGAATGTATTGGGCCGTAGCGTTACCGCAGAGATCGTGTCCATTCGCAAGGTGGACTGGGGAAGTTTCGGCATCAATTATGTGCTGATGTTCGACCCGGCCACACTGAAAGCCGCGCCTTATACCTATGTGGCGACGGCACGGGTGACGCCAAACCAGGAAGAAGCCGTGTTCAGGGCCATTGCCCGTGCGTTCCCACAGGTGTCCGTGGTGCGTATGGCCGAAGTGCTGAATAATGTGCAGGACTTGTTGAGGAAGATCGGTAGTGCTATTGACGTCATGGCGGCAATAACCATTCTCACAGGGGTGCTGGTATTGGCTGGCGCCGTGGCCGTGGGCCATAAAGGCCGTATTTATGACGCCGCGGTGCTCAAAGTGGTGGGGGCCACGCGCCGGGATATCCTGAAAGCCTATCTTTTGGAATTTCTGTGCTTGGGGAGTGTGACGGGACTTATTGCGCTGGGACTTGGGGCGTTGGCGGCCTATGGCATTGTTAGCGGCCTGATGCAGATGAGCTGGCAATTCAGTCTTACCGTACCGGTGCTTACCATCACACTTGGCATTCTGTTCACGCTGCTGGCCGGCATGACCAGCATCTGGCTGGCGCTCGCCATCCGTCCGGCGAGACTGTTGCGTAATGTTTGAAACCACTATTCAACACAGGTGATCCGGAACAGGGGATGATCTGGTTCATGACTTCCCGAATGAAAGGGGCCCGAAACAAACACGGGTTTTAGTTAAAGTATATTATAAAGAATACTGAATAATACCCTATAAATAATTAATAAAATCAAATTGTATAATACACAAAATTTACCATAATATATATTATGCGAATTATGGTGCATCTTCATAGACATGTCCTCATAGGCATGTTTCTATGGCCTTTGTATGGTATTACCCTTATTCTTCCTGCTGCTCCCGCTTCGCTCATGCCTGTGGTAGAATGATAAAATGCCGGGGCGTTCCTCGTCCTGTTCCGTCTGGGGCAGCCACAATTGCAGGCCATCTACGACATGTTCACTATGGTGCACCTCGGGACGTTCCCACCCGGAATAAACAATGCGCACTCAGAAGACTGGTTAATTATTTGACTTTACATTGGCTCTTCAGCCAAGGGAAATTCAACACCATTCTGAAGTCAAAGGGCTATCTTTTTACTTTAATTTCTTAACATAATTGTTTGATATTATACACTTTTATTGATTTTTTCATAATGGCTTTTTCTGAATTGTTCCAGAACAGTGCGAACCTTGCCCTCTTCCGTACCGATATGTTTCAGCGCAGCCTTAGCCAGTTCTGCACTGGCTTCCAGTTTCTCAGAAACAGTATAGCGCGCCCCTATGCGGATCAGCTCCTGGCATCTTTCAATATCATGGCCGCGAACAAACACCGGTACTCTCGGGAAAACCGCATGCAAGGTGGCGACCACATGTTCCGTGGCTTCAAAATCATCCAGGGTCACAATGACCAGCGCGGCTTCCTCTATGCCGGCGGCTCTGAACACCTCCGGCCGGCGGGCATCGCCATAATATACTTTGTGCCCCTCGTTACGTTTATATTGAACCCTGCTGGGATTTTTATCAATTGCTACATAGGGAATATTACTCATTTCCAGGATTTGGCCAATCCGGTGGCCAACCCGGCCAAAACCGGCCAAAATGATATGCGCCCGTTCCCGGACCTCCGGCTTCGGAGTTTCGGCAACAGGTTCCGGCTCCCGACGGGACAAGACTTTCTGAGCCAGCTTGTCCAGCAAAGGGGTGCTCAACATGCTGAGCAACACCACCACCAAAAGCTGCTGGAACAGGTCCGGCTGTAAAATGCCGAGATTATGCGCCAGCGCAAACAGCACCAACGCGAACTCGCCGCTCTGAGCCAACAGAATACTGACCGCCATGGCCGCCCGCCCTCTCACCCGGAACGCCCGCGTCAACGGCCACAGCACCAGAAACTTGATCGGCAAGAGGATCAAAACCAGCCCCAGAAAGTTCAAAGGTGCTGCCAAAAACACCTGCAAGTTCAGGGACATTCCCATGGACATAAAAAACAGGCCAAGTAGCAAGCCGCGGAAAGGGTGGATTTCCGCAAGGATCTGGTGCCTGTATGTGGAATCCGCCACAATCAGCCCGGCCAGGAATGCCCCCGTCGCCATGGACAATCCAATACGTTCCATTGCGAGGGCAGCCACCAGGACCAAAAGCAGGGTCGAAGCGGTAAACACCTCCGGCGCACCAAATCGGGTCAAAAAATTAAGCAACGGATTAAGAATATACCGGCCAAAAACAATGATGCCCCCCAGGATGGTGACAGCCTCTCCCAATGCATAAAACACATCTTCCGCCATCGTCATGTCCGGCTTTTCCAGAAGCGCCACCAGCGCCAGCAGCGGCACGACCGCCAGATCCTGCATTAAAAGGATGGAAACGGCGGGACGACCATGTTCCGTTGAAATCTGCCGTCTTTCGGATAAAACCTGCAATACAAAGGCCGTAGAGGACAGCGACAGCGCCATCCCGATCATCAGCGCCACATCCCAGGCAATGGCAAAGCCATAATGCATGGCAAAGGTCAGAAGCACTCCGGTGATCAGGATTTGCAAGCTACCCAGGCCAAAAACATAACGCCGCATCTGCCACAGGCGCGCCGGTTTGAGTTCAATGCCGATAACAAACAACAGCAACACCACGCCCAATTCCGCCAAATGGGCGATATCTTCCACATTTTCGATATAGCCCAGCCCGGACGGGCCCACGGCAATCCCGGCCACAACAAATCCTGTAATCGCCCCCAGTCCCAGAGACTGGAACAATGGGACGGCAATTACGGCAGCAGCCAGCAATATAATGATGTCGGACAGATATTCTATTGTCATAAACCGGGTAAATATTGTGATTCGGGATGCTGATAGAATTCCCGGATCCATAAGGGATTACAATATTTTTTTCAGAAAAAAGTTCGGCTGCTGTGAACCGCCGTTATCTGAATTAATGACGGAATTTAAATTTAGGGTGAATTGGGGTCAGATTGACCCTAGAGTGAATTGAGCCACCCTATTCACAATTCACTCTAGTCTTCTGACTCTGAAATTCGTATCATATTTGTAGCAGGCTATTTGAATTTCAGAGTCAA
>MDSW01040059.1_pt1 | contig 61380 bp, 40 predicted proteins | sample 811171 | NCBI WGS metagenome assembly MDSW01 (sample SAMN05326641, study PRJNA326480) | marine metagenome | isolation source: seawater | place: Atlantic Ocean: North West | collected 2012
ACCCAGGAGGGCCCCATCGCCAACTGGCAGGCGCACGTCGCGGACCCGGTCCACGCCAACGTCCTCACCAACGCGGCGTCCGGCTTCGGCTTCTACTAAATTGTGTGTGTGTTAACTCACCGTGTTTAGTACCAATACTGTTGTATCAAGAGCGGACTACCTTCCAAGTAGTCGACGACTATTAGCCAGTCGACCCCTAGCTAGGTAGTTGTGCCCGGCAGCACATTCATGTAACAATTGCCAAGTGCATTTGAAAAACTCGAGTAGTCGTACTCCTTCACCTCCGCGCTTGTGTTCCCTCCTCGCTGTCTAAATCTCGGGTCGTAGCGAGTCGCGCGCGTGGTGTCGTTCGTGCGCAGACTCGTTCCCGAGTGTGGATTACATGAAAAATACGCTAAACTCGTCATCCATCAGTTACGGCTTGTGAGCGCGCGGCGGCGCTTGCTCACCAACGGCGCCGGCTGCTCCGCCGCGCGCTTATTCACCGGCGTCTTACTCTTCACTTCCGCGGGCGCCTTCTTCTTCGCCGCGTTCGCCGTCTCGCTCGACGGCTTCGCCGCCGTTCCCCCCGCCCCCGCGCCGCCGACCGCCCCGACGCTCTTGCGGTACGTCAGCGCGAGCGCGCCCTTCAGCTCGCCGTGGAGGACGTGCTGCCTCAAGTCCGATCCCGGGCGCGACAGCCACGATTTGAAAAACTCCGGGGAGACGCACGCCTCGCCTTGAACGACGGAGACCGCGCTCGCGGCGCGCCCGGCGAGCCCGGGGGCCTCGTCGGCGGCGTCCTTCGCGCCGCCGCCGGCGCTCGGGACGACGCCGGCGTCCACGACGGCGACGTCCGGCGCCGGGGTCGACGGCATCACCTCCCCTTTCGCGGAGATCGTCGCGATGTTCGCGCCGCCGCATCGCAGCACGGTCGCGAGCATGTCGCGCTCCTCGCGGTTCGCGGACGGAAACGGCGCCAGCGCGACGGTCAGCCCGGCGAACGGGAGCTCGTCTTCCTCGCCGCCGCGGGGCGCCCAGTGCGCCGCAGCGTTCGGGGACACGAGCCCCATGTCCGCGCCTCTTCCGCCTCGCCACACGTGCTTCGAGTACTCCGTCTCCGGGAGGAGCTTCCCGGCGTCGCGCGACGCGTCCAAAAACGTCTGCGACAGCAGCGGGACGCGGGACGCGGCGCCGGCGAGAAACTTGCACGACCGTCCCCCGCGCGGGCCGAAGACGACGTGCGTCGTCGCCGAATCCCAGGCGTGCCCCGCGCACACGCTCGCGCCCAGGCGCGCGGCGATCGCGCCGTACTTTGTCAGGTCCGCGGACGGGAATCCGCTCAGAGCGATGCGAGGACGGATGCCCGCGCGCGCGGCGACAGCCTTCGCCGCCGTCGGCTTCTTCGCCGCTGTCGGCTTCTTCGCCGCCGTCGGCTTCTTCGCCTTGGGCGCGGCGGGTTTCTTCGCGGGCGCGGGTTCGGCAGCTTCTCCTCGCGCGGCACGCTTCGGTCGCGCGGCGGGTTCGGCCGCTGGCGCGGGATCGGCGGCGGCGGCTCTTCTTCCGCCGCGTCGGGTCGCGGGCGCGGGCGCCTCCGCGAGCGTCTTCGCGGCGCGAGCGCGGCCGCCTCGCTTCGGCGCGGGCTCGGCGACCTCCTCTTCCTCTTCCTCGTCAGCTTCCACGGCAGCCTTATCCCCCGTATCTTGCGTCAAAATCGCCTGCCGTCTGCGCCCGCGCTTCGCCATCACCACAGGGGCTTCCTCGTCCTCGTCCTCGTCGACGTTCATCGGCAGCGCCTCGCTCTCCTCTTGCTGCTTCTGCGTGAGGCACTCGTCAAACTCGCGCGCCATGTCGCGATGGATCACGTCCTCGCTCTCCTTGCGCCCGGCGCACAGAATCTCCGCGGCGGCGGCGGCGGCTTTCGCCGCGGACGCCGTCGCCGTCTTCTTCCGCCCGCCCGATGCCGACCTCGCGGTCTCGAACGTGTCCTCCACCGGCACGGTCGTGTCCGCGTCGTCGGCGTCCTTTCCGTGTTCTACTACTTCTTCTTCTTCCTCCTCCTCGTCCTCCGCGGCGCGCATCGCGGCCAAGGAGATCCGGTTCCCAACATCGATCGTCCACGTGTCTGCGGCATTCGGTAACGCGTTCGCCGCCGGTCGCTGCGTCGGGTCCGGCTCCGTCGGCCCGGCTAAGAGCTCGTGGAACCCGAGGATGACCTCGCTTATCGGGCGCTCCACGGACTCCACGGTGACGTTCGGGAGGTTCCCCGGCACGCGCGCGGGTAAGACCATGATCTCGTCCCGCGGCTGAATCGTGTACCCCGCGCGCTCGTCGTTCGTCTCGTTCATCGCCGCCACGATCGCGTAGTGGTCCATCATGAACCCGAACGGGAGGTATACCTCCACGAACGTCGTCAGGAGCGCGTCGGAGCTCGCTAACGACGCGTCCTCGACGTCGTCGTCGAAATTCTCGCGCGGCTGCTTCGCTTTTTCGAGTCGCAGGCGGGAGATGACCGCCGCGCCGAGCGGGCCGCGTTCGCGCTTGGACACCGCGTCCCTCGCGAGTTTGATCCACCCTTCGACGTCATCCTCCGTCGCGTTCTCGTCCAAGTACGCGAGGTACCGACCGCTCACGCGCGGGAGGGACGTGATCGTGACCCCTTCCGGAATATCCCGAGGCTTCGCGTGTAAAATCTCAAACCGGCGCTCGCCGTCGACGACTTTTCGCAGTCGAATCCGCTCGCACTCCGCGACGCCCTCGGGGTACCACGTCCCCTCTTCGATCGCGGTGCAAAATTCGTCGAAATCGTCCGCCGCGAGCGGCGCGTCCGCGTCGTTGAAGCGGTGCCACCGCTCGCTCTTGAGGTCCGCGAACCGCCCTCCGAACGCCTTCTCGACTTGGTCCGCCTCCCCGACCCTGCCGGCGAACGACACCAAATCCGCGGGCGGGGCGCCGCCGTCCGCGCACGCTGCTTTCAGAACCGGATCCATCGCGCGGTTCCGCTCGCTCCGTTCGACGTGCTGCGATGGCCGCTGTTCGAGCTCGGCCCAGTCCGGGGACGTCAGCGCGTTCCCGACGAGCGCCTGTTCCTTCTCGCTCGGCGTCGGCTGCGAGCTCGGGCGCCGCGCGCGCGTCGGCGGCGGCTCCATCGTCTTCTTCGCGGCGAAGTCCGCGAGACCTCCCGCGGCGTCTTGCGTCTCCGTGCCCACCCCGGGGACGCTCGCGCGCAGCATCGTCCCCGGCGCCGTCTCTGTCGCGGCGGCGCCGGCGCGGTACCCCTCGGTGAACTCCGTGACGAAATCGTCCCCCGCGGACTCGGGCACGACGTCGGGATCCTCCTCGTCCTCCTGCGAGTCCGGAACGTCGTCCGACGCCGCGGCCGCGAGCTCGTCCTCTTCCTTCCCGCTCCTGTGCGTGTACGGCTCCTCTGGCAGTCTGGTCCACTTCTTGAGGCAATCCTCGAGCCACGCGTGCGAGACGACGCGTTGTATGCCGGTCTGGTTCGCCTTCGCCCACTTCGCGCCTTCAAACTCGTAGCACACCAAGTGCGTAGATTTCCGATCCAAAACGCGCATGTACTCCGCGCCGAGACGCTCCGTGATCTTGATGAGCTGCGTCCGTCGGTCGCCCGTGTACCCGGTGACGCACACCTTGAGATCCTTCATCGCCGGGAGCCCGTCCACGCTCGGCGGCGGGCGATACAGCGCGCTGTCGTCCACGGGCACGAGCGCGCCTTGTTTCAGGCACGCCTCGATCCAGTCCCACGAGACGACGCTCTTCTTGTCCTTCGTCGCGCGCGCGTACAGCTCCTCGGATTTGCCGAGCGTGGTCTCCTCCAAGACGACGTGCGTGACGCGTCGGGCGTCGTACGACGACGTCGCGACGCCGCCGTGGCGCGCGACGTTCTTCGCGACCTCGACGACCTGCGTCCGCGAGCCGTCGTCCCCGACGAGGTAGTGGATGACCATCCCGGACATGAAAGCGTCGACCTCGTCGACCTGCAGCGACGCGGGGGGCGCGGACATCGGGACGCTCATGCGGACCGCGCTTCAAATCGATGCACCCTGTTTTTTTCGACGCGTCTTCTCTCCGCGTCGACGCCGCTCACGGGGTCGACACGCGCGCGCGCGGTCGCGACGGCGCGAATTCTCGAGGTTGACGCGATACGAGCGACGCGGGGGAGATTCGATGCGTCCCTCGTGCGCGATGTCGCCCTCGAGCGCGATCAGGAGTGAGATCCGAGCGACAGCTGCGGATGCCAGGTTCGCGAAGCCAGCGAAAAAAAAGCTCCCCGATGGTGGCCTCTGTATGAGATCTCAGTCTGTTTTAGTACGTGAAAACTACTTATACGCGGTCGGTCGGCCAGTCCGGCAAAAAAAAAATTCGAAAATTCGAAATGCTCGTTGTTCGCGTCGACGCGCTTTCGGGACAACGCGCGCGCACTTCGCACGCGCACGAGGAGACACGCGTCGCGCGCGCACTCTCTTCTCACGGACGCGTCCGCAAACGCGCGAAGTCCGATACGCGACCGCATCCGCGCACGATGGCGGCGGTGATGAACCCTCCCGCGACGATCGGGGAGAACAACATGAACGCGGGGAACGTCGTCCACACGAACGCGCTCCTGAACGGCGCGTGCGACGACGACGACAACGAGCTCACGGAGGAGCAGAAGAAGGTCATCGAAGAGCGACTCAAGGAGCTCCAAGCGCGCTTCAAAGCGTTCGAGGAGAAGACGCTGAAGCAGAAGATCGACGAGCTCATCTTAGCGAACGAGGGCATCGGGCTGACCGAGAAGGAAGCCGAGATGGCGCTCCGCGTGTGCAACAACAACGAGTTCGAAGCGAGCGACCGCTTGACCGAGGAGGACGAGGGCGAGGCGTTCATCGCCGCGATTCGAAGCATGGTCAGGGACGAGGCGAAAGCGGAGCGGCTCAAGGGTCGGGGCAAGAAGCTCGTGGAGGAGCGCCTGGAGAAGCGTCGGAAACGTCTTCGCCGTCGCCGCGACGTCCCCGACGACTCCGACGACGAGAACGCGCGGTCCGACGACGACGTCTCGGACTGGGAGAGCGACCCGGACGAGGAGCCGGTCCAGGAGGTCGAGCACGGCTTCAGGTACATCCGACACGCGAAGAAGCACAGCATGAACGGGCAAAAGCGCTTACGTTTGGACGACGCGCTCGCGGCCATGAAGAAGAAGCAGGAAGAGATTGAGGCCGCGAAAGCCGCCGCCGCCGCGGAGGCTCCGGCTCCGGCCGCGAACGGCGGCTCCGCGGACGACAACTCCGGGTCGTCATCCCCGGAGAAGGACTCTTCCGGGGACGAGGGCGGGAAGTCTGGCGGCGCCGCGGACGGGGACGCGGAGACGACGGACGCCGCGGATGATTTACTCGCCGGGTGGTCCGACGCGCGACTCAAGGCGTGGAACAACCGCGCGAACAACGAGAACGCGTATTACTACAGGTTCAACGCACCCGGGGAGGCGCAGAGCACCGGGGGGTGGTCGACGGAAGAGGCTGAGCTGTTCATGAAAGTGTTCGAGACCAAGGAGTACGTGTGTCCGGTCCGAAGGGACTACAAGTGGGGCATGTTCAGCAAGTCCATCCCGGGGAAGGTCGGGTACCAGTGCAGCAACTACTACCGCACTCTGATCACGCAAGGGAAGATGGAGGACCCGAACTACATGGTCGACGAGGACGGGAAGCTGCGGTTCGGGTTCAAGGACAAAGGGTTCGAACGCGCGCCCGGGGTTCCGAAGCCGCCGAAGCCGCCGAAAGCGCCGAAGGAACCGAAGCCGCCGAAGGAGAAGAAGCCGAAGGCGCCGAAGGCGAAGAAGGCGAAGAAGTCCAAGTGGGGCGACGAGTCCGACATGGACAAAAGCGACAAGAACTACACGTGCAGCGTCAAGTTCGACGCCGTCCGCAAGAGCAGCCGCGGCGGCGGCGCGAAGAAGTACACGGACGGCGACGACGAGGACGACTTCGACGACGAGGACGAGTCCCCCGTGCTCCCGGGTTTCATCGATCCCCTCACGAAGATGCAGATCGAGGAGCCGACCATCTCGCCGTACGGGCACGTCGCCGGGTACGAGACGTGGTGCCGCGTGTTGAGGGACCCGACGACGAAGGACACGTGCCCGTTCACGCGGCAGCCGTTGAAACGCCGCGAGCTCGTGAAGCTGACGCACGAGAACATCGTGGAGTACCGCGAGAAGATGGTCGAGACGCAGACGAACTGAGCGAGCGAGGGCGGGCGACGAACGAGCGAACGAACGAGCGAACGATCGAACGATCGAACGACGACGACGTTTTAATACGAGCGAACATCGCTATTCATCGCGCGCCCTTCGTCGTCGGTCGCCGCGACTGTTCGTTCTCCCGTTAAAATTTTCAAACGCGCGCGCGCGCCCTGGACGTCCTGTCGACGAACGAACGGGAAGCGTCGCCGATCGGCAGACCTTCCGGCGCGATGGCGCCCGTCACGCGCTCGTCTCGCCTGAGCAAAGTCTCCGGCCGCGACGACGACGACGCGCGCCGCGCGAGCGACGCGGAGGACCGCCCCGCGTGGCTCGATGTCGGCCGAAGCGCGTGGGCGCGCGTGTTCGGCGCGCCCGCGATCGAGGATCAGATCGAGCCCGAGGACGAGACGTCGGACGCCTCGCGCGCGCTGACGCGGCTCCTCACGTCCGTCGCGCGCGCTGCGATGGTCGGCGGGACGTTGAAGGGCGGCCTGAACGCGTTCGCGCTCCTCGCGCGCGCGCGGAAGAAGGGGTTCACGGCCGCCGCGACGAGGGACGCGTTGCGCGATACCGCGGCGTTCGCGTCGTTTCTCTCGACGTTCGCGCTCGTGTACGTCAGCGCGGACGAAGGCCTCGCCGTCGCGTACGGGAAGCAGCAGAGCAAGCGATGGCGCGCCGCCGCCGCGGGCGCGCTCGCGGGGCCGTCGCTCCTCCTCGCGGACGGCGTCGGTCGAGGCGGCAGCGGCTCTGCGCGCAGGCACTACGGCCTCGCGACCTACATCTGGCTCCGATCGTTGGTCCTCCTCGTTCGATGCGGGCTGAACCGACGGAAAGACGACGAGACGCCGATGGACCCGCGCGTCGAGCGGCTGCTCGCGCCGTTCGCGTCCCCGCACGCGGACGTCGGCCTGATGATGGCGTCCGCGACGGTCATTCTGTCGTGCTTCATCTTAAAGCCGGACGCGCTGAGAGGGCCCTACGCCGGGTTTCTGAACCGACACGGCGGGAAGAGCGTGCACCACTACCGCGCGGTGCAGGCGGTCGCGGTCGCGAGGCCGGGCGCGGAGACCGCGGCGGCGTTAACGGACGCGGCGAAGACGTTATACCCCAAGAACGACCGCGCGGCGAGGGCGTTGTTAGAGCACGCGGCGATGAACAACACGCACCCGGAGAGCCGCGCGTTCGACGCCGCGGTTCGCGCGCGGCCGCAGCTCTGGGGCGCGCTGTTACACCCGGGGCAGTCCCCGATCGAGCACTTCGCGCGCTTCTTCGTCAGCAGCCTCGCGCGGTCGGTGACGATCTACTTCCCGCTGTACCTCCTCCCCGCGGTGCTCGTGCACCGTAAGAAGCTGTTGGGGCCGCGAGGGAAGACGCTCGCGTGGAGAGCCGCCGGGGGCGTCGCGCGGTCCTCCGCGTTTCTCTCCGCGTACTGCGCGTCCGCGTGGTTGGGGCCGGATCTCGTGCAGAGAGTCGTGGGGGACATGCGGTGGTGGACGATCGTCGGCGGCGTCCCGCTCGCGGGCCTCGCGACGTTCATAGAGAAGCCGAGCCGGCGGCAGGAGCTCGGGATTTACTGCGCGTCCCGAGCCGTGGAGGCGGGGACGCTGTGCCTTCTGGACTGGGGCATGATCCCGAGAAGCGTGAGCGGGTGGCGGCACGACGTCTCGCTCTTCGCCCTCGCCGCGGCGGTGATAATGCACTGCTACAACGCGGAGAGGGAGGTGTTCAAGAGCAAGTACCTGAACGTCCTGGACTTGGTGTTTGGCAACGTCGGACACACGCGGCAGAGCATCTCGCACGTCGGGTCGTTCAAGGATCTGATGACGAAGAAGCCCGTGATCGGGTCGCCACCGAGGAAGGTCAGGAAGAAGAGACTGAACGGCAGCGGTGAGAACGGGGAGGCGCCGTCGCGGTGGTATGAGTGACGGTCGCGCTGATAGGCTCTAGGCTCGTAGACTCGGTTTATATTGTGTTCACGCTCGCTCGCGACGAAAAACTTTCGCACAATCCGAGGCGCGAGGCGCGAGCGAGATGGTCGACGACGACGCGCCGCCGGGGACGGCGCCGACGTTCCTGCCCCCGCCCGCCCCCCCACCGGGGATGCAAGCGCCCGCGTTCCTCCCCCCGCCCGCGGCGCCCGGTCAACTCGGCGTCGGCGCGCTGCCCATCGCAGGGATGCATCCGTCCCACGCGTCCGCGCCGTTCCCCGGCGTCGTCGTCGGCGCGCCCGCGACCGCGCCCACGCCCGCGCCGCCGGGGTACCCCGACTACTCGCGTCTCCACGCGATCGCCGCGGAGATCGATCTGGACGCGCTCGAGGACGACGGCTCGTTCAACCCGCTGTTAGATCCGAACTACGCGTCGCTGCAGCTCGCGGTCGCGCAGGCTACGGAGCGAGACCCGGACGGCGCCGCGGCGTGGTACCAGTCCCTGTGCGACGACGGCCCTCGCGCGATGGCGAAGAAGATCGTGGAGGGGATCGTGCCGGGGATGATGCCGGGGATGGGCGCCGCGAGGGTGGGGGGGATGGCGCGAGCGGTCCCGGGCGGCGCGGCGGAGGCGGCGGCGGCGGCGGATTTGCCGCAGCGACCGAACGCCGCGCACTGCATAGAGTTTCAGAAGACGGGAGGGTGTTCGTACGGGAAGGAGTGTCCGTATCACCATCCCATAGGCGGCGTGTGAGGTGATGAGCGCGTCGCCGCGCGTAGCATAGGAACGTAGCACGTCTTAATACGACCTCGTAACGATCAGCGCCGCGTCAGCGAGATTTTGAAGCATTCACAGTGCAGCAGTTTATTCTTCGATTTTCGTCAAGGGTCGCATTCGCGCCCCCGACCCTTCACTCCTCTCGAGCGCGAGCGGAGGTCGATCGCGATGTCGGCCCCCGCGAGCGCGATGTCGACAATCGAGGAAAATAGTAAGGCGACGACGACGAGCGAGGTCGAGTTACCGGACTTCAGGTGCGCGTCGCGACCTCGAGCCGCGCGTAACACCACGACTTTTCGCGCGATCAACACCCCTCTCGTCCGTCTTCCTGACGTCCTCCCCCCCCCCCTCCTCCTCCCCTGACGTAACAGCGGCACGTGGGAGACGAAGTCCGTGGACAACGCGAAGGCGTTCCACGAAGCCTACGGCAGCGCGTTCCCCTCGAACGCCGCGTTCGCGGTCAAAGAGAAGGAGCTCCACGTCTTGAAGCACGATCTGAAGCGCGGGATCCTGGAAGACGTCGCCGTCCTCGGCGCGACCGCGCTGAGCAACACGACGATGATCGGAAGACCCACGGAGGTCGTCGCCCCCGACGGCGCGTGCTCGACCGTCACCGCGCGCTGGGACGGCGACGTCTGGGTCGAGGTCGACGACTGCCTCACGCTCGAGACGAGACGGTGGCTGCGAGGGAACGGCGATCTGGTCGTCGTTCGAACCGCGACGAGAGAGGACGGGAAACTCGCGTCGTCGACGATGGTCATGCGCGCGCCGACGCGCGCGCCGCCGGTGTTGAAGACGCGCACGCCGCCGCCGTCGGACGGGATGCAAGAGGCCGCGGAGGCGATCGCGGCGGCGAAAGCGGGCGCGATGAAGGAGGACAACTCGACGGCGGCGAGCTTGCAAAACGCGTTCGCGCGGCTTTTCGGAAGCGGCGACCGAGTCAACGCGGCGACGACGTCGAACGACGGCGCCGCGGGCGCGTCCGCCGCCGCGGAGTTTTTCAATCTCGACGCGGCGACGACGCCGCTGGTGAAGACGATCGCGTGCTCGCTCGAGGGCACGCGGGGTCACCTGTACGTGTTCAATTACGAGATCGCGTTCGGCGCGCTCGGCTTGGAGCCCGGTTCCGTGGCCTGGACCACCCCCGGGAAGGCGGTGAACGAACTCGAGTTGACCGGAAACAAGTCGTTGCTCATCGGGACGACCACCGGGGACGTCGTCACGTTCGAAGGCATCGACGACGTGAACAAGACGTACGACGCGCTCGTGGACGTGCTCGAATCTGTGCCGCTGTCGCCGGCGGAGGAAGTTCACGGCGGCGACCCGGCCGCGAGGGTGACGTCGCCGATCCGCGTCGGGTTCGACCCGGAGCAGTACGTCATCGTGCACGTCGCGCAGGCGGGGTACCTGCCCTCCAGCGCGCTCGGGAGCGTGCCGATGTGCACCGCGGCGCTCGGACGCTTTGGCGCGTCGACGCCCGCGCAAAAGACGCTGAAGAAGGGCGCCCCGTGCGCGTTCGACAGAGCGATGGTTTTCCCCGCGACCGAGTGCGACCTCGCGGCGGACAGTCTGTCCCTCTCCGTCGCCGCCGGGGGCGGTTTAGCCGTCTTGGGCGAGGCGAACCTCCCGCTCGCGGCGTTGTACCGTGGCGCGGATGGAGGAAAAAAGGCGCGAAAGTCGCCGTTCACGATGGGCCTCGTGCCCCCGGGGAGCGCGACCGGCGTGGACGCGACGTCGCCGCTCGGCGTCGTCGGCGAGCTCACCGTCACCGCGTGGATAGGAACGTACGCGGACGTCGTTAGCCTAGGTGAGAACGTCCTGAACGCGGAACCCGGGGATGGTTTCTTCAGCGGAGAAGCGTGGGGCGCGACTGAGCCGACGGTGGTGAGAACGCCGCCGCCGGTGTGTCGCGTGACCGCCGCCGCGCGCGCGGTCCGAGGCGTCGCGCGGACGAACGATCTTCGATGCGAGTTTCGGTACGGCGACTTCGTCGGGAGCACGCCCGCGGCGTCGAACACGCCGTCGACGCAGGCGGCGTGGGGGGAGAAGGGCGCGGTGACGTTTGCGGCGTCCGAACCTCGCAGCGGCGTCTTAACCGTCGACGTCGTCTCCGACGACGGTAAGATCATCGGGCGCGCGAGCGTGGAGCTCGCCGCGCTGAAGCTGCGGCCGAAGCTGCGCGGGAAGAGCCGGCAGCGATGGATACCGCTGCGGAAACCGCCGAGCTCGGCGGCGCCGAGCTCGCCGACGTCGATGCTCGAGACGATTCCGAGGGAGATGTACAATTCGTTATTCGGAAGCGGCGAGGAGACGAGCGAGGACGCGAGCGAGGGAAAACTCGGGGAGATTCTCCTCGAGGCGTTCGTGGACGAAGCGTGCGGCCCGACGGCGTCTATCGGGCGCGATGAACCCCTCGGTACGCTGTCTCTCGAGATCATTCGCGCGCGGGGGCTCACCCCGCCCGGGCGCGAGCGCAACGTGGAACCCTCCGCGATGTTGGAAATCAACGGCGTGTGGGTCTACCTCCCCGCGGGGAAGGGCGTCGCGCCGCCGGCGTGGAGACGAGAGATCGTCGCCGCGATCTACGACGCCGGCGCGGTCGCGCGGATCGGCGTCTTCGACAGCGCGGAGGACGACGAGGCGCTCGGTTTCGTCGACGTCCCGGTCGCGCGCTTGCCGCGCGGATACCCGATGCAATCGACGCTGGCGTTGAAAGGAGGCGTGGCGGCGAACGACAACGCGGAGATCACGATTCGGGCGATGTACACGCCCGCCGCGTCGACCTTGGCGACGCTCGCGAAGTACGTGACTCCCGCGTTCCCGCGGTCGGCGTACGCGCACGCCGGCGTGGGCGGCCGCGGCGACCTTGAAGAGTTGAAATCCCTCGCGCATCGAAACGTCGAGGAAGGATTGCTCTCCGGGGCTTCGCCGCTGCTGTCGAGCATGGTGTACGCGATGCTGCCGCCGGATGAAGACGAAAAGAAGGCGTTGGATCGTGAGGAGACGCCCGCGATGGCCGCGGCGGCGTCCAAAGCGCACGTCGTTCGCATCGCCGCGGCGTTGTCGCCCTTTGAAGCCGAGCTGTCGTTCCTCTCGCGCGCGACGTCGTGGGAATCCCCGATCGCCGCAGGTCTCCTGCACGTCATGATCCTCGGCGCGATCTACCACCCGTGGATGGTGATCCCGAAGGCGTGCATATGGCTCGCGTTCCACGCGATCTGCTCGCGTCGCCCGACGGCGTGGACGCTGCTCGGACCGGATAAGTCCACGGACGCGGGATCCTCGGATATCGGCGCCGCGCCTCCCGGGTCCGCGCTCGCGGGCGTGGAGGCCGCGGAGACGCTCGGCGAGGCCGCGCCTCCGGAGCTCATCGAAGGCGTCGCCGCGTCGAAAAAGAAACTGTCAGGCGGCTCCGAGATGGACGAGGGCGTCGCCGCCGCCGCGGCCGCGATGGGTCTGTCCCCGAGACCGGGCGCGTACGAAGCGTGCGTGCAATTCGCATACTGGACGCAAGCGATGACGCGGCGGGTCGCGCTCGCGCTGGAAGCCCTGCACGACTTGCTCACGTGGGTGAACCCGGAGCGGAGCAGCGCGTTCATGGTCGCGTGCTTCGCGACCGCGGGGGTTCTGCTGTTCATGAACGTGTTACGGCCGTTGCTCGTGATGATGACGTTCGTGGCGTTGAGGCATCCGGCGATGTGGAAGCCGAAGACGCTGCCGTTTGAACTCGCGCTCGCGGAGGAGAGACGACGTGGGTGATGTATAGATCAGTGTAATTCTAATCAAGGAGTACAAAACGAAATGTGCACGACGCGGGTGTTACTTTTCCTTTTCATCACGCCGCGACCGGCTTGCCTTCCTTCGCCGCCTTTGCGGCCGCGGTCGCTTTCGCGGCTTCTTCTTCGCGTCGCTTTTGCTTCCGCTCGCGCTCTTTCTGGACTTCTTTCTCCATGTTTTCGCGCTTCTTGAGATTCTTCGCGGTCCAGTCTTTCGGGTCCTCGGCCTCGCCGGTGACCTCCGGGCCGTGCCGACCGATGTCCGGGTGCTCCATCATGAACATGCCGACCATCTCTCGAACCTTCTCGCGGTCGACGACGAATTTCTCTTGGTTCTCGTCGCTGTCTTCCCACAGGTGCTCGTACACGGACATGTCGTAGTCTAACCCGAGAGACTCGAGCGTCGCGTCGTCGGAGAGGATGACGCCCGTGGGGGTGCCGCCTCTCTTGACGTATTGAACGGGCGAGCCGCGTTCTTCTGCGCGCGGGGAGGGCGCGGGGGTCGGTCGAAGGAGTCGGGGAGGCGAGGTCAGCCTCGGGAGGGACGTCGCGTCAACGGACGGGGGAAAACGACTCGGAGGAACGAGGGCGTCGCGCGTCGCGTCGCGTCGCGTCGCGCCGCACCGCGTCCGCCGCGCGAGGGATCGCCGCGGAGGAGGCGCGCACTCTCGATCTGCGCCTTCAGTTCCTTGATCGTGTCGCTCGGCGAGCACTTCACGCGCGTGAGCTTCCCGACGTAGTCCTTGCGGTGCCCGAGCTGGTACCGCGTCAGCTGCGCGTGGTCGCTGTGATACTTCGGAAGCAGCTTGACGTTGATCGTGATGACCTTCTTCTTGGCGTCGGCGGTCATGGCGACGGCGACGCGGGCGGGGAGGCGGGCGCGGTGCGGGGCGGAAAAGCCGTGGGCGCGTGCGGCGTGCGTGCGGCGCGCGCGCGTTGAGTGACCGACGCGACGGGCGACGCGCGACGGACGCGACGTCGAGCGCGGACGGGAGGGAGTTTTGGTTTTTCCCTCGGCTGGTCCGTCTCTCGCGGGAGAGGAACCGTCGCGGGCGTCGTCCTCGGGCGCGCCGACGACCGGACCGGTCCACCTGTCGCGACGTCATTCGCCCTCGGCGACCGTCAGGCTTCCCGAGACGCGAACCGTTTCGAGGCGACGCCGCGTCGCCTTCACACGCGTCGCGTCCGCGCGCGTCGTCCAGTCGCGCGAGGAGCATGACCGCGGACGCGAGCGCGGACGTCGCCGCCGCGGTCGCGGGCCTCGTCGACGACGACCGCGGGACGCTCGTGCACGTGGACTGCGACCGGTGCCGCAGCCGCCTCGAGGTGCGCGTCCCGTCGTCGCTGCGCGTCGACGCGCGAGGCGTCGCCGTGCGCTGCGGCGCGTGCGAGACGCTCCTTCAGGTCGCGGTCCCGCCGCTGCTGTCGCCGTCCACGCCGGGGCTGTTCGCGCGCGGCGAGCCGGGCGGCGGAATCGGACTCGCGCCGCCCGGATCGCTCCTGAGCGGTGACCGCGTGAGCGGCGGCGGCGGCGACGACGACGACGGCGGCGCGGGCGCGGGCGTCGCGGGGTGCGGACCGGGACGCTCGCGCGCGTCCAACCCGGAACACGAGCGACACCTCAGGCTCGCGCGGTATCACATGGACATGGCCGCGCAGCATTCGAACCCGAGCGCCGGGCATGTGAGCTTCCCGGCGATGCCCGCGACGTCGCCGCTCGCGCAGCTGTCCTTGCCGCCGTGCGAGCACGAGAGCGACGAGCGGGTCGATCGCGTCCTGCGCGCGGCCGCGCACGAGTTTTGGTGGAACCCGTCGGAAATACCCCACCGGGGGCGCCGCGACGACGACGACGACTACTACGACGCGAACCCGCGGCATCAAAAGATTCTCAAGCGCGAGCGTAAACCGCGAGACCCGAGCCCGTATAACGTCTTCATACGAGAGGAAATACCGCGGTTGAAAGAGAAAGACCCGGGTTTAAACCACCGGGACGCGTTCAAGGCGGCGGCGAAAAACTGGGCGCACTCGCCGTTGAACATGCGATCCCCCGCGTTCGTCCCGGGTCCGACGGATCGGCCCGCGGAGAGAGACGACGACGACGACGAGCGTCGTGCGGGCGAGGTGGACGAGGATGATAGCGCGGCGGCGAGGGCGGAGATCATGAGGAAGCTGCAGCCGATATTGCAGAGCACGCCGACGCGCGAGGAAGGGACGGATACGGCGGCGGCGGCGGCGGGGGGAGGGGACGGGGACCGAGCGAACGAAGCGCGCGAGTCCACGCCGCGGAGGGATTCCGACCGGGACGAGGACGCGGATAAGACGAGCGCGCGCGAGCGTCGAGGCACATCGAGCCATCGCACAAAGTCGAGCGAGCACTCGACGGAGTGCAAGGAGTACACGAGCTGTTGAGCGCGAGCGCGTCGTCGAACGTCGTGCGCGCTTAACGTCAAACGTCGTAGTTCAATCCTATACTGTACACCTCGTCGATCACGGCTTCCAGATCGACACCCCCTTAATCGGCGCGTCGCCGTCCTCCCAATCCACCGCCGCCACGTCCACCTTCACGCCGAGGTCCGCGTACGTCATCCACACCTGCCTTCCCTGCCCGCCCTTCTGCGACGGCTCGCCGAGGCGCGAGACGACGCTCCGCGCTCGGTCCGGTCCGGGCGTCGTCGTCGACCCGGGCGGCGCGCCGAGCTTGAGCTCGTGCGGCAGCTCTCCGACGAACGCGTTGAAACCGTCCACGCCTTCCGCGTACGCGTGCACGCAGTCTAAGATGCCCTTCTCGAAGCACAGCGAAATTCCGAGGGGCTTGTAGCTGACGTACTTGGACGACGGAGGGAACGCCTTCACTTCGGGCGCGGGAAGCGCGCGTGCGATTCTCGCAGCTTTCTTCGCCTTGCGCGTCCCTACCGCGGAGCTCTCCGGCGAGGACGACGGCGACGACGGCTCCAACAGCGACGTCACGAACGCGCGTATCCTCGGGTCGCTCTCGGGCGAGCCTAACAGCGCGAGCAACGCGCCACCGCCGCCGCCGACTTTCTTCGGCGGCGTGTTCGCGTTCTTCGCGACGAGGTTCCACGCCGCGACGGCGTCTTCGCTTTCCATCACCGCGCCGTTCGATCCGTTCGACGCGCTCGGCTCAACCTGCTGCACGCGCGTGGACTCGCTCGCGTGCGTGTCGCCGCTGCTGATCGGCTTCTGGTTTCGAGGCGACCGTCGCGGCGGCGGTCTCGTCGGGTGCTTCGCCCTAAGCGGCGTGCCCGGCGGCGGCTTCTCCCAGCCCGCGCCGACGCCTTCTAATACTTTCCCGGGCCACTGCGGCTCGTCGTTCTCCGTCTCCGGCGGCGCCGCGTCGTCGTCGTCTTCGTCTATCTCTTCCATCCCCCCGTCTATCTCTCCCAATCCCGCGCACTCGTCGTCCTCGTCCGCGCGCACGCCGAACGGCGGCGGCGTCGGCGCGATCCCGGCTTCGCAAAACGTGTTCGCCATCGTCCGCAGCGTCCTCGGGTCGAGCTCCATCCTGTTCTCGCCGCCGTCGTCCTCGCTCTCGGACGTCGAGAGGTGCCCGAGCGCGCGCGGTTCCGGGACGACGACCACAGGCGACGCCGTGAGCGCGGAGAGCGGCGCGGGGAGCGGAGACGGCGCGGTCAAGCCGCGCTCGCCGCCCTGGCTCTGCGCGACGCTTGCTAAGATGCGCTCGAACGCCGCCGCCGCCGCGGACTGCGCCGGCATCGCGCGAAGGCACAGCGTGTCCTCCTGCGCGCACGCGAGCGAGTCCCCGTGCGCGGCGACAAGGTACTGTAACGCCTTGCGCGCGGCGGTTTCGTTCCCGCCATTGCCCCCCTCCGCAGCCTCCATGGCATACAAGGAAACCTCCGCGGCGGCGAGCGCTTGCTCCAACGCCGCGAGGACGCCGCCGCCCTCCACCTCGGCTCGCGCGCGCAGCGCCGCGATGGAATCTCTCCACACTCTCGCCGCGCTCGCCGCGAGCTGCGCGTCCGGCGGCTGCGCGTCGGGGGGAAGCTCGTCCGAGGACGGCGGCCTGCACCGCGTCCTTCGACCGACGTCGCACGGGAGCGGTATCCGCTGCCGCTTCTCCAAGACGTTCCCGCAGTCGAGCGCCGCGCGCCAGTGCGCGTCGATCACGGGCTCCAACAGCTCGAGCGACGCCTGCGGGGAGAGGTCCTGCAGCGTCTCGACGTTGACGTACCACCCGCCGCCGTCCCTCGGCGCGGCGTCTAAGATGTCCTCCTTGAACACCTGCAGAACGTCCCACGGCGTCCCTCCGACGGCGGCGGTTTTCAGGTCGAACGCCGCGTTCGCGAGCGCGGTTCGGCTCACCGGGGACTCCCCGCCGAGCTCCAACCCGGGCCGCTCCTTCGTCCCGGCGCACTCCGGGATCCACCCGATTGGGTCGTTCTTCCTCCTCGAAACCTGCGCGCGCTTCAGACAGCGCACGCACCGGCAGTCGAAGAATAGATGCGACCGCCGCGCGCGTCGCGGAAGCAGCAGCTGATGCGACGGGAGGTACGAGTGCGTGAGCTCCTCCCCGGGGTGAACGTCCCTCGCGGCGAACACCGCCATGTTCCCGCCCAACCGCAGCGACAGACAGTTCGGATCGCAGCTGTGGTTCATGTACGCCGCCGCCGCGAAGAACCCGGCGCCGTAGTTCAAGCGCGTGCACATCGCCTCCAGCGCGAACGCGTTCGCGCACACGACGGCGTGCACGGCGACGACGTCGTCCACGGTGACGTCTCCGCCGATCTCCTCCGCGAGCTCGCTGGCGACGTGCAACTCGTGCCTCTCGCGCTCCGGGTTGGCGTCGGCGTCTCTCCTCCCGGGGCGTATCCTCGCGTACTCCGCCGCCCACTCCCTCGGCGCGCGATCGGCGTAGTGCGCGCCGCGCGCGGCCGGGTCCACGAGCAGCGCGCGCGTGAGCGTCCACTCGTGCGGGATCAACGACGAGACGTCGATCGCGGGGTTCGAGACGCCGTCGGAAGAGACGGCGGCGGCGCGCCTCGAGCCGTCGGCGTTCCGGGGCTTGAACGCGCGCTTCAGCGCGCCCGAGGGGTTCGCCTCGCCGGCTTTGACCGACGCCGCGGGGGCTTCGAAGACGACGATGTCCCCGCGCTTGATCCGTCGCGTCGCGACGACGCTTCGATCGCCCGCGCGGCCTCTCACCGCGCACGCGTCGCACCCCGGGCCGAAATCCAGCGACGCGAGGTGCGAGGACGCGCTCGCGTCGCCGCCGTCCGCGCGGTCGGTGTCTTCCGAGCCGCTCGAGGAGGCGTACCGCTGCGTGCGCTCGCGCGGGGTTTCGTTCGAGCGCGTCTCGCAGCCGGGCGTGCGCCCGCCCCCCGGGTGTCCGGGGCGCGCCGTCGTCGTCGTCGTCGTCATCGTCGCGGGGGGCTGATCGGACGGATTTGACGGATCGAGGCGCGCGCCTCCTCCCGCGCCCGTCGAGCGCTCGCTGGGGACGACGAGCGCGCGCAGGGGGACGCTCACGCGCAGCTGCGCGCCGCCTTTGCGGAGCTTCGCTCGGATGCCGTCGCTCGCCGCGCCTGTGATTGATCATCGTCGACGACGAGACGACGGAGGGCGTCAGCGCGTCCTCGACCCGTCGGGCCGTTGCGAAGCGCGCGAGCGAAGAAAAACGAGCGCGCGAAACGAATCGATCGGGAGCGAGGCGACGCGTCGCGCCGACGTCGCCACATGGTGTCGCGCGAGGTGATGCAGCGCGAATCGAGACGCACCCTGAGGCAGCTCGAACCGCATCTCTTCGCCGCAGCCGTCGACGCGGCTCAGCACGAGCGTCGGCTTCCCTTGCGGCGAGCTCGACGACGCGGGCGACGAAGATAACCCTTCGCGCAGGCTGGGCGCGTCCGGGGACGCGTCGCCGTCGTCCTCGACCCACAGGTTCGCCTCGCGCGCGCTCAACAGCGGCGGTCGGAGCGCGATATCTATCGTGTGGTGCGCCATGGGAGGGGTACTCATGTTCGTATCCCCTCCCGCTCTCATCCGAACGCGCGTTCCGCGTGAGGTGCCATCATCGCGTGTCGTTCGTTGTGCGTTCCGCAATATCTCGGTCGCCAAGTGGACGCGCGAGTTTCAGCGTGAGCGCTGATTGGTCGCGCGTGGGCAGACCGTCGTTCACGGTTCGAGTTTCACCGTCTCGCGATTTCGAGTGCCGGGGTGAAACTCGAGGTTGAAACTCGATCGGTGAAACTTTTCTCACACGAGCTCGTTTTCGTCCGCGCGCTTTTCGGCACTCGTCGCGTTCGCGTCGCGCCCCCAATCCGCGCGTCGACGCCTTCGGACGATCGGAAGCGCGGGATCGCCGCCGCGACGAGGGAGACGATCGTGTCGCCCCGGGGGTCGTCGTCATGGTCGTGATCTGCATCGGCCCGTGTTGCGTCCCGCTGCACGCGCTGCTGCCGTTCCTCGTCGGGTGGGCGCATCGACGAGGGTACCTGCGGTGGGTGAAGCAGGAGTGGTTCACGTATCGGTGGCTGAAACCGAGGGTGAAGCGGGCGTTCGGGTTCGCGCTGACGGAGAAGGAAGAGGGCGTCCTGACGCGCGTCGCGGAGAAGAAGGTCGAGTAGCGTCGCGCAGCGTTCGCGTCCGTAGATCTATGGGGGTTCGCTCCTCATCGTCATTCCTAAAACGTTTAGTAGGTCGCTCTCGTCCAGCCGCGCCGCGTCCGTCTACCGCCGTTCGTTTAATCCTCCTTGGACATCAACCCCGCCTCCTCCAGAACTTTCTCGAACGCGTCGTCGTCCTCGAACTTCACCTCCGGCACCGGGTGATCGAAGTGATCCGCGATCGAGTCCAAGACGGCTTTCTCGTCCGCGCCGAGGAGGAGGTTAAACGCCGCGCCCTTCTTCCCGAACCGACCGCTTCTGCCGATCCTGTGCAGATACGTCTCGAAGTTTGGCTGCCTCGGGTTGCTGTGCTCCACGGGCATGTCGTAGTTGATGACCAGCGTCACCGTGCTGACGTCCAAACCGCGAGAGAGGACGTCCGTGGAGATGAGAATCTTCGTCAGGCCGTCCCTAAACTCCTTCACGACGCGGTCGCGATCGGCGTGATCCATCCCGCCCTCGATCGCGGTGCACTTGTACCCGGCCGCGTTCATCGCGCGCATCAAACGCTTACACCCCTCGCGCGTCCGAACGAAGATGATCGTCTGGCCGATCTTATCGCACAGCGGGAAGATTTTCTCCTTGAGTAAAACCTCCTTCGCGTCCGTGGACGTGACGTTGACGCGGTACTGCTTGATCACGTCCAACGAGAGCTCGTGCGCCGGAAGGAAGATCTGGTTCGCGTTCGGCACCACTTTCGTGCTGAAGTCCTTCACGCGCTCGGAGAACGTCGCGGAGAACAGCAACACCTGCGGCATCTGCTTCGTGCTCGTCTTGAGGTGCTTCATGATCTTCAGCGAGTCCACGCGGTGGCCGTCCGTGTCCATCATCTGGTCCGCCTCGTCGAAGACCAAGATTTTCATCCCCGCGCAGTTGAGCTGTTTCTCGCGCATCCACCCCAACACCTTACCGGGCGTCCCGATCACGACCTGGTCGACGATCTTATCCCGTCGACTCGCGCGCTCGGTCCACCGCGGGTCCGCGGTGTACGCGATCGAGATGTTCGCGTACTTGCCCATCTTTTCCATGACGTTGACGTTTTGAATCGCGAGCTCGCGCGTCGGACAGATGCACAACGCCTGCGGGGACTGGCTCGTCGGGTCCACGCGGGAGAGCATGCCGAGCGTGAAGCACGTCGTCTTCCCGGAACCGTTGTGCGCTTGCGCGATCAGGTTACGGTACGGCGGCGTGAGAATCATCGGAAGCGTCTCGCCTTGGATCTTCGACGGGCGCTCGAACTTCATCTCGCTGTATAACCCCTGCAGGAGCTCCTTGCTCAGGCCGAGCTCCTCGAACGACTTCGCGCTCGCGTACGGCGTGTCCGACACGACCGTCTTCACCACCTCCGTCTCCGGCTCCTCCACGAGCACGTCCGACTTCAGCGCGAGGTCCGGCGCGTCCGGCGCGTCCGGATCCGCGGGCGGGGACACGCCCACCTTCTCGAGCGCGTCCGCGGCGGCGTCGATCTCCCTCGCGGCGACCGGCGCGGCGTCGTCCGCCGCGGGCTCGGGCGCGGGCGCGGGCGCGGGCGTCTCCGCGGCGGGGGGTTCTTCCGTCGCCGCGGCGGGCGCGGCGTCTGGGGCGGGATCCTCGGCGGACATCGCGCGCGTGCGGAACCGAGGCCGCGGCGGCGATCGGAGTGGGCACGATCGGAAGCGGGAGACACGCACAGCAGCGAGAAAAAAGTCGCGAATTCCTCCAGCCCTCCTCGTAGCGCGTAGAGGTGTACTGTACGAAGTCGTTTCTGACTGTTTGCCAGTTCGGATCGAGTACGCCGTCGACGGTCGCGAAGCGAGATCTTCTTTCATCTTGCCTCGCTGTCGTCGACGTCACGTCTCACGCGTCCGAGGCCCGTCTTCGCGCGCCGCTCGCCGCCCGCCGTCACTCACGTCCGCGCGTCGCTTCGGCACGTCGCGCCGTTAAAGTTCGTTTCCCGCGAACTCACGGCCACATCGCTCACGTCGCGCGCGCGTTCACGCCGCGTTCGACCGTCCGATCCCGCCGCCTCGCCCGCGCGCGAGCCAGAGCCAGAGCCAGAAGAGCCATGCGCGCGATCTCCGCCGCGACGGCGCTGACCCCCGGGGCGACGTCCCTTCGCGCGCGCGCGAAGGGCGCGAACCCGCGCCGCGTCTCGCGCGTCTCCACGACGCGCGCCGCGATCGTGGACCCGCCGAAGACGAGCATCAAGGACGTGCAGCGCCCGGACGAGACCGGACGCTTCGGCGCGTACGGAGGGAAGTACGTTCCGGAGACGCTCATCCCGGCGCTTCAGGAGCTTCAGGACGAGTACGCGACGCTCGCGGGCGACGCGTCGTTCCAGGTGCGCGTCACGTCACGTCACGTCGCGTCGCGCGCGAACGTCGCCGAGTTAGTTCTCAGCCAGCCTCGCGAGGACGCGCGGTCGCGACGCGTCTCGCGAGGACGCGCGCGCGAGCGATCGCCGCGCGCGCGATCCGTCGCCGCAATTGCAATTTTGTCGTCGCCCCTCTTCATTTATTTTATTATCCTCTACCGTCCTGATGACCCTCCGCGCTCCCTCCCTCGTCGCGCAACCCCCCCCCCGTCCACAGGCTGAGCTCAGCAGCATCCTGAAGGACTACGTCGGCCGCGCGAACCCGCTGTACTTCGCGGAGAGGCTCACGGAGCTCTACGGCACCGCGGACATCTACCTCAAGCGCGAGGACCTCAACCACACGGGCGCGCACAAGATCAACAACGCCGTCGGCCAGGCCCTCCTCGCGAAGCGAATGGGGAAGAAACGCATCATCGCGGAGACGGGCGCGGGGCAGCACGGCGTCGCCACCGCGACCGTGTGCGCGCGCTTCGGCCTCGAGTGCATCATCTACATGGGCGCCGCGGACATGGAGCGCCAGAAGCTCAACGTCTTCAGGATGCGTCTTCTCGGCGCGACGGTCACGCCCGTGCGCGCGGGGACCGCGACGCTCAAGGACGCGACGTCCGAGGCGATCCGCGACTGGGTCACGAACGTTGAGACGACGCACTACATCCTCGGGTCCGTCGCGGGCCCGCACCCGTACCCGATGATGGTTCGCGACTTCCACGCGGTGATCGGCAAGGAGGCGAGGGCGCAGTCGCTCGAAAAATGGGGAGGCAAGCCGGACGTGCTGGTCGCGTGCGTCGGCGGCGGCTCGAACGCGATGGGTCTGTTCCACGAGTTCATCGACGACGAGGACGTGAGGATCATCGGCGTCGAGGCCGCGGGCGAGGGCATGGGACCGGGGCAGAAGCACGCGGCGACGCTCACGCTCGGTTCGCCCGGCGTCTTGCACGGCTCGTTTTCGTACCTGATCCAGGACGAGGAGGGGCAGATCATCGAGCCGCACAGCATCTCCGCCGGTCTGGACTACCCCGGCATCGGCCCGGAGCACTCGTTCCTCAAAGATTTCGGACGCGCGGAGTACCACGCGGTGACGGACCAGGAGGCGCTCGACGCGTTCGTCAGAGTGTCGCGATGCGAGGGGATCATCCCCGCGCTCGAGACGTCTCACGCCTTCGCCTACCTCGAGAAGCTCATGCCGACGCTGAAGAAGGGGCAGAAGGTCATCCTGAACTGCAGCGGGCGCGGCGACAAGGACGTGAACACCGCGGCGGCGGCGCTCAACATCTCGGGCGAGGTGGACATCTGAACGCGAGAGAGAAGCATGATTTTTTGACGAGTGTTGTTGTCAGTCGTATCTACAAGGTTAAGCCTTTATACAGTAACCGTGCGCGCGATGAGCCGACGACGCGCGCCGCCGGCTGCTACATCAGATGGACGCGAGCGCAGACCCGTCCTCCTCTTCCGTGCGTCCGCTGCTAAACACGACTCCCACCCGCCCATGCGTCGCGGTCACGACTTGATCATCTCGCCCACGCCGCCGCCGATGCCCATGAACGACAGCGACCCGCCGCTTCCGCCGTTCCCTCGGCTAGCGCCCGCCTGTCGCTCTCGCATCATTCGCGAGGTTCCGCGTTTTTTGTTCGACCTGACCGCCTGCGGTATCCTGAGTTTCGCGAGCTCGACCGAGTCGACGCGCCGCATGCCGCCTTTCAGCTTCTTGTGCACTTTCGCGTCGACGCCGCCTTGCCTCGACCTGCGAGAAGGGGAAGAGGGGAGGTCAGCGGACGGTCGCCGATACAGTTTCTCTTTTTGCCAGCTGTACGTGTACCGGAGACGGAATTTCTCTCCGGAGACGCGCGCGCTCGCGACGAATGTCGCGCGAAAGAACCCCAAACTCGCGTGTTCGCGCTCGGGTAGCACGCACCTATCGTTCGTCCCCGCGCTCGGGTCGTCCATATCGTCGAGGTCGACGCTCCTCTTGCTCGAGCTGAAAAGTTGTTGCATCTTTCGCTCGTTCTCTGTCGGCAAATATCTTCTTCGCGTCACCAGACTTTCCTCGGGTTGCCGACGCGTCTTGGCGTCGTGAGCGAGACGACGGACTCGACAAACGCGCTGGAATCACACGCGTGGAGACGTGCGGGAACGTTTCAAGTCGCGCGGAGCGATATTCGCGACCGTCGCGCGTCCGAATCTACGCGCGTCCGGGGATTCGTGCCGAGGCTGACGCGGCTTTTTGTTTGCACGTGTCGCGAGTGGAATGCGAGCAGCTCAAGATCCCGGATGACAGTTTCCGACAAATAACCAGCGAGAGGGCTACGCCGCGACGTCCTCGCGCTTCAACTTCACGACGGTCAACGCCACGCCCGGGGCGATCACGCCGAGCATCAACCGGCACCACCCCTCGTACGACACCGCGGCGCCGTCGACCTCCGCCAGCGTCGCGCTCGTCACCCCCCACCCACCGTCGCCGCCGCCGCCGCCGCCGCCGCCGTCCTCCGAGTACCGTTCGCCGCACGTCGCGGCGACGAGCGCGACGTGCAGCGGAGACATCGACGGGTTGTACGCCGCGCTCTCGACGGACCGTCCCGCGTAGACGCCCCCGGACGACGTCGTCAGCGCCAGACCCGCGGGGCTGTGGCTGTACGGCGCGTACGCGAAGCACGCTTCTCGCGTCGCGAGGAGGGCCTCCGCGGCGGCGTTTTCTCTTTCTCTACCCGTCGCGCCGCCGCCGCCGCCGCCGCCGCCGCCGCCGCCGTCGTCGTCGTCCGCGAACGCGAGGCGGTTATGCCGTGACTCTAACAGCAGCGGCAACTTCACGTCGTGGGTCAAATCTAAAGGCCCGAACGAGTGCGGGAGCAGCTCTCTGAGCGCGTATCTCGCGAACTTCGCCCCCGGCCGACCCCCCGGCGCCTTCGCGTCCTCGGGTATCACGCAGCACAGCTCCGACGCGTGCCTGAGCTCGTTCATGAACTGGCGGCAGTGCCCGCACGGCGCCGCGGTCGTCGCGATCGCGACGAGGCGCGTCTCGTTCGCCCTGAGCGCGGTCACGAGCGCGAACTGCTCCGCGTGCACGCTCGCGTTCAGAGGCAGCCCGGGGAACTCGACGTTGACGCCGAGGAACACCGCGCCCGAGGCGCCCAACGCCGCGGCGCCGACGTAGAACCGCGACGTCGGCGGTATCGCGTAATTTTGCGTCGTTCCCACGAACTCGTGCAGGAGGTCGATCGCGTCCGCGCCGCGCGCTCTCAATAGCGCCGCCATCGCGTCCGCGGCGACGACGAAGTGATTCGTTTGAACCGCGACGCGGACCGCCTCCTCGACGAGCGCGCAGTGCGTCTCCTCGGGCGCGTTCGCTTCGCCGCTCGACGCGGGCGCGGCGGCGGTGGCGACCGCGGGGTGCGTCATGACGATGACGACGCCCGGACGCGCGCGTGCGGCGCGCGGGGACGAGTGGGGCGATAGGACGGCGTGCGGTCGCGGTCGCGGCGGGGAAAAAGCGACATCACCTTCCGCGAGGTTTCAGTATTTCAGATCGTCAGATCGAGTTCGCGCGGCGCACGCGCGGCGTCATGACGCGAGTCATCGCGACGCTGCTGAGCGTCCTACTCGCGACGATCCTCGCGTCCGCGTCCGCGTCGTCGCCGCCGCCGTCGCGGGGCTTGGAAGCCATGGGCGCCGCCGCGTGCGCGGAGACGGAGGCGTTCTGCGAGAAGACCATCTTACGCGCGCTGCGCGAGGACGCGAAGCTCCGCGCCTTCTTAGAGGACGTCCGACAGCGCGCGATGTACCACTCCCCGGGCGACCTCGCCGGGTACGCGCACGCGGTCCCGAATCCGACGAGCTTGCGGTTCCCGGAGCAGCTCGCGCTCGGGTGCTGCCTCGCCGCGGGGGAGTGCAAGACCGATCTCCAGTACGCCGCGCCCGCGGACGGACCGGAAGAGACCGAGGAGGAGGAGGCGGAGGCGATCGCGCGCGGAGAAGCGGACGCGAGGCGCGCCGCGGGGGAGATTCTCCTCGCCGCGGCGTCGCACGAGGACGCGGGGAAGATGCCCGCGGTGCAACTGCTGGGCGCGAACGCGCACGCGTGCGCGCCGCCGGCGGGCGAGTCCCGGTGCTGCGCCAAACTCGTGGACGCGTACAGAAGAGCCGGGAACGCCGGGTACGAGGTCGGGAACTTGCGCGCGGGCGAGGCGCTTCTCGCGCGATTCAGCGGGTCGCTCATCGCGGACGAGACCCTCGGGTGCCCGAGGGCGGACGCGAGGAACGAAGCCGGGGATTTCGCGGACGCGGCGACGGCGCGCGCGTTGTTTAAGCAACTCTTAGCCTCGAACGAGCACGATAAGAGAGCGTCGAAGCGGCTGAAGGAGCTGCGAGAGGCGGAGGATCGCGTCGCGAGCGGGGACGGTCCGTCCGGGAAGCCGGACTTGGCGTACGCCGCCGCGGACGCGCTCGTGAACGCGGTGTTGAAGGGCGTCTTCGTGATCGTCGTCGTCGTCGTCCCGTCGTTTTTGGCGAGGAACACGCGCTTCGCGCGCGCGGTCAGGGACGTCGCGTGGCGGTACAGCGGGTGCGCGATGATCGCGAGGCAGTTCCGACGCGAGCTCGAGTTCTTCAGGTTCGCGAAGCCGAGGGTGGTGAACGGCGGCCGAGCCGCGGCGCGCGTGGAGCGGCGACAGAGCGCGAAGAAGACGGCGAAGGCGGTGATGAAGGAGGTCATGAAAGCCGAGGCGAAGAAGAGCCTCTGAGCGATACGAGTACAGTATCGAGGTATGTAGCGAGTGCATGAGGGCCTGTTAGACACACTATCAGCCCTACGTATCACATCACGCGGTCGCTTCGTCGCGCCGTCGCTTCACTTCCCCGCGGCCGCGAGCTGCTCCTCCACCGCGGCGCGTTGGTCCTCCGGGAGCGCCGCCAAAAGTTGCTTCATCACCTCCGGGTCCGACGCCGCCTGCGCCATGAGCGCGTCCACGTCCACGCCGCCCTCCTCGGGCGGCGGGTCGTCCATCGCCATGGGGACGTACTCGTCGTCCCCGCCCTCGGGGACGTAGTCGTCGTCCCCGGCCGGCTCGGTCGCCGCCGCCGCCGCCGCCGGCGCGGGGTCTTCGCCGCCGCTCTTCGTCGACGGCGCGGACGCCTTCGGGTTCTTACTCCCCGCCCCTTCCGCGGCAGCCTGCCTCGCGAGCTCCGCCGCGGCTCGCTTCGTCGCTTTCATCCGCAACGTCGCGACCTTCACCATCACCCCCGCGCTGTCGTCCAGCGCCGCCGCTTGCGCCTCCGCGGCGGCTTCGCATCTCTCGAGAACGTCCTTCGCGTATCGCGCGGCTTCTTCGTGGCATCCCGCGGCTTCCTCTAACGCGACCCTCCTCGCCGTGATCGCGTTCTCCGCAGCCTGCAGCGCCCGCAGCGCCTTCACCGGGTCGTCGCTCGTCTCCAGCGCGTCGTCCGCGTACGCCTCCGGCTTGAGATCCGTCTCGCACAGCGCGTCCGCGGCGGCGAGCGCGGCGGCGGCTTTCTCCGCCGCTTCCAACGCCCTCGCGAGCGACGCGTTCGTCCCCGTCAACGCCGCGGGGACCTCCGCGAGGCGCTCCTCTCTTCTGCGCGCGACCGCGGGACCCGCGGGCGCCGCGGGCGCGGCCGCGGGCGCCGCGGGTTGCCCTTCCGGCGCGGCCGCGTCGTCGCCGCCGGTTCGATCCCTGCCGTCGCCGACGTCGAGCCAATCTCGCAGCGACCGCGAGCCGAATATCCTCCGATCCTGCCACACGTTCACGAGCTTCTCGCAGCTCTTCGCGGTCTTCTCGTCCCCGGTGTTGCGCAGCGTGTGCTTCACCGCCCACCCCATGATCGGCCAGCACGCCTCGATCCACTCGTTGCCCTTCTTCCGCGAGTTTTGCAGGACGTCGTTGGCGAGGTAGAGGAACGTGAGTTTTCGCTTCGGCGGCGCCGCCCGGAGCTCTTGCTGCCACGTCGGCACGAGCGTCTTCGCGCGCTTCCTGTGGAACACGCACCAGTGCGACAGCGTCTCGATCGACTGCGACGTCGCGTTCAACCCTGCGAGCTTGCCGCTGAACGCGGCGTTTATCTCCTCGCCGCCCATGACGACGACGACGACGATTCGCGGACGAGATAAATCAAACGCAGTGCGCGCGCGCTGCTGCGAGAATCCAAACGCGATCGATGATCCGGTCGCCGCGCGTCGACGCCGCCGGTCGTATCGCCCGCGGTTTCGAAGAGCACGGACGAGCGAACGTCTTCGTGTGAGCGTTCGGATCGAGTCGCGGCGTGACTCGCGCCGTGCGTTGTGCCTTGGGGCGCGCGCCTCGGAGGATCCTCCCTCGACGCGCTCGAGAACTGAAGCGAGCGGGGCGGGTCGTCGAAAATGCCGCGGGCGGGGAACGAAGGAGGCGAATTCGCTTCCGGCCAGGCAGAACGCGCCGCGCCCACCGCGCGTCGGCCGGCGACGTCAGAACCTTCCACGCCTTTTTGGACGCGGAAGCGCGCTCCTCATGTCGTATCGAGGCGCGTACAGCGCGGAAGGGCTCACGTCGAGACCCGCGGCGAGCGGCGGGGAGGTCCAACTCAACATGCCGTCCGCGAGCGACTTCGACGTGGACGACGAAGTCGAGAAGCTGCACGGGAAGGTCAGCATGCTCAAGCAGATGACCGGGGCGATACACGAGGAGTCTGGCATACGCGGGAAGCTCATAGACCAGCTAGAGGAGACGATGTCGCAAGCCGGGGAGGCGCTGAAAGTCGCGCAGAAGGAGATGAAGAAGGCGTTCAAGTCTGGGAGTTCGTGGCACCTGTGCGTGCTCATGATGTTTTGCCTCGCGCTCTTCCTCGGGTTTTACGTGCTGTATCGCATGGGGAAGTTCATACGGTTCTTCACGGGATGACGCGACGGCGGGGGTGTGCGCATCGACGGCGACGGCGAGGTCGCCGTCGCTCATAGAACATAGCAGAGACGCGCGCGTTGTAGATGAGTTGAGATCTTAGTCTTGACGACATCAGATTCAATTGGTCGCGTCGGCGGCTCCCGCGCGCGCGGCGGCGTCGTCTTCCCGTCGTCACTTCGCCTTGTGCGTCCTAAACTCAAACTCCAGCTCCGTGATCCCGACAGACTCGCCGCACTTCTCGCAGTACTCGAACCACCCGTCCGGGTCCGCGCCCAGGTCCACCCCTTCCCACTTCGTGTTCCCCGCGCTCGTCACGACGAGCCCCTCCGTGGGCGTCCACTTCGTGAGCTCCAACCCGCGGCAGTCGAACCCCATGATGGGGACGAACGCGCCGCTGTCCTCCGCGGTGATCGTGTCGCGCGTCACGCCCTTGACGGGCGTGAACGACACCGTGCACTGCTTCTTGCAGTCCGGGAACCGCATCGCGAAGTTGGCGTCGCCTCTGCCGCCGTCCACCTCCGCGACCTCGTCCGCGCACAGGTACACCCCCTGCTTCGCCTCGTCCGATTGCGCGTCCTTGACGTCGAAGCGGTATTGGATGTCGGAGGGGAACGTGATGGACGCGACGTTCTCGAGCTCGGCTTTGACGTAGAGGACCAGGAGGACCATGTCGACGCGCGCGCGCGCCGCGAGCACGGCGACGACGACGGCGCGGTGAGGAATGCCGCCGACGCGACGCGACGCGCTTCAGATCTCTCGGAACGAAAAAAAAAAAAAAAAACGACGAGCGAGTCCGCGCCTTCTTTCTGTTTCCATTCGGCGCCGCACCATGGCGCATCTCAAGGACAAGTACGAGTACTGGGACGTGGACGCGACCCCTCCCGGTTTAGAGGTCCTGTGGAAGATCGTCTCACCCGCGGACCTCGCGAAGTGGCAGGAGGCTGGGGGCATCAGCGGCTCGGAGTTGGACCGCAAGGACGGGTTCATTCACACCTCGAACGGACGCATGGTGAGGGAGGGGGCGGCGAGGTTCTTCAAGGGCGTCGGCGACGCGGTGCTGCTCAAGATGCTCCCGGAAGAGTGGCCGCTCGCGGTGATTTGGTCCCCAGACGAGCCCGTCGGCGTGCTCAAGCGCCCGGTCACGGGCTCGGTGAGCGTGCACTGGCTCCCGGACGGGTGCGCGCACGTGTATCACAGCGACCCGCTTCCGTTGGAGTGCGTCGCGGAGACGCACCCGATGCCGCTCGGCGCGGACGGCGTGCACGTGTTCCCAGAGGGGATGGAGGATAAGCCCGTGGACGTGACCCCGGGGCCTGAGGTGCACCCGGCGCACGGCGGGCCCGGACCCGGCGGGGCCGGACCGGGCGATGGAGACGCGATGGAGACGTGAGCGACGCGTCGCCGCGCGACGGACGCCGCCGTCGGAGACGCGCTACGTAGCCGCGCGTTACGGTACCGACTATGACTACCCTTATTACACACGCTCCCCGCCGTCGTCCTCCATCCCCCGCGTGAGCGTCTTCTCCGCCGGCGAGAGCGCCTCCATCTCCACGACTTTCCCGTCGTCCTCGTTTCCTGCCCCGCCGCCGCGGAGACCTCCCGCAGAACGCCGCCGCCGCCGCCGCCCCGCGCCGACGACGTCCGGCGTCTTCTCCTCGTAGACGTGCCCGAACCAAACGCTCACGGCGCCCATCATGATCGCGACCACGATCAGCGCAGCCTCCGGGGACGACGCGTCCGCGACCGCGGCGATGGGCAAGGACATCGCGTACCCGAGGTCGCGCCAAAATCTCACGACGCCGATGACCGGGCTCGAGTGCTTCGCCGGGGCGTGGTCCGCCGCCGCCGCGGTCTGCACCGGGTACATCAAACCGGTGAATAAACCGAGTAACACCCCGGCGAGGACGAGGTAACCGAACTGTAACGTCACGAGGTCGGCGCCGTCCGCGTCCGAGCCGACGAGGAGGCGGCCGCGGAAACCGGCGCCGAACGCGGCGGTGAGCATCGCGACGGCGCCGCCGAATAAACCGACGACGATCGGCGCGCGTCGTCCAATCTTATCCGACAGCAGACCCGCGCCGAACTGCGAGAGGCCTTTCAGGAACGAGTAGCACCCGGTGAAGAAGTCTCGCTCGCGGCCGCCGATGAGGAGCCCGTCCCGGGCCCACGAAGATATCAAACCCCACGCCATGCCGGTTTCGAAATTCGCGCAAAACGACGCGAGGCACAGCGCGCGCAGGCTCTCGTCCTTGAACGACGCCCTCACGAACGCCTCGACCATCGTCTCTCGCGGGAGGTCCGTCTCGTCCTCCTCCGCCTCCGCATTCGCGCGCGTCATCCCGTCGCCCTCGTCCTCCTCCTCGCTCTCGTCGTCGACGCGCGCGAACGCGGAGGCCTCCTTCGCGTCGTCGCCGCCGTCGTCGCCGCCGCCGAAGAACATCCCGAGCGTCTCCTTCAACACGCTCGCGGTGACGACCAGCCCCAGCAGCATCAGCCCGAGCTGCAGCTCGAACGGCTGTTCCGTGTACCCCTCGCACACGCACGATCCCAAGCACGCGGGGGTCCAATCGTCCGGGCGGTCGCACGTCCCCGTCCCCTCCGACGCGCCGGCGCCGGCGCCGGCGCCGACCGCGACGCACTCGCTCGCGCGGTCCCCGATCTCGTCGACCCACGCGCACTCCACGTACGCGCGCTCCATCGCGCCGTACACTTGCGCGAATATCGCGATCGAGGTGTACCCGACCGTCTCGTTCAGCCCGGACGCGAACCCGCGCGCGCGCGCGCCGCAGAGGTCGAGCGCGGCGTAGATCATGCACGACCAGACCATCCCTTGCTGCACGCCCAAGAACGCCGCGGAGGTCACGACCGCGGTCCACCCGCCTTCGCCGTGCGTGGACGCGGACAACACGAGCGTCGGGCACATGAGGCCGACGCACCAGCCGATGATCGCGATGGTACGCCGGCCGTACGTGTCCGCGAGCGCGCCCACGAGAAGGTTCGTGACGGACTTGAACACCGCGAACGGAACCAAGAACGACGACTTCGACGCGTAGGATTCGCGCGCGTACTGCCGTCCCGCGGCGTCCAGGACCGCGAGTTTGTTGAGCTGCAGCACCGCGCCGTTCAGGAACGTGATGACGCACGTGACGATGACCTGGAAGGCGAGGGAGGGGTGAGAGCGTCAGATGGCGGGGTCTCGGAAGAGTGGAATTGGACTACAACTAATAAGAATCGGGCGCGCGGCTCAGGAGCGTCGGCGCTCACCTGCGCCAGGTGCCGTCGCCACTGCGGCGTCGCGCCTTCCCGTCGCCGCCTGTACTCGGACTGCGACCGCATCGTGGGCGGAAGGAACCTCCTATCCTTCGCCCGCGGCCGCGTCGCGCCGCGACGACCTCTGGTCGCTCGGCGCGTCCAGCGCGTTGTTAAACGTCGGCAGAAGAGACAGGACGCGTCGTCGTGCCGACCAGACCGAAGTTGATTCTCCCCCGCACGGTGACGCGCGCCGCCCGCCTACCCGCCGCGGCGACGGCGATCGCACCTGTCGACATGCCGAAAGTGTTCCATGGCATGGACGATAAGGGCGTCTCGATCGGCACGAACGTCGCGCTTTGGAAGGCTGTCGCCGCCGGGGAGAGATCCGCGGACGGGAAGCCGTTGTGGTATAAGAAGGGCATCGAATACTGGGACGCGGTGCCCGCGACGGACGACGGCGTTTTAGGGGGGTACGGGCACGTCTCCGAGCAGGACGCGAAGGACAACACCGCGTTCTTGAAGAGCACGATGGCGGACGCGCTGAAGGAGAAGGAGAACGGGACGAGGAAGCTCGTCGCGTGCGACTGCGGCGCCGGAATCGGGCGCGTCACGTCGTCGTTTTTGATTCACAACTTCGACGAGGTCGACCTCGTGGAGCCGGTGAAGCACTTCATTCGCAAGGCGGAGGAGCTCTTGAGCGGACAGAGCGCGCCGACGAGGTACAACGGACACAAGGCGGTGAACTTCTTCGCGGAGCCGCTGGAGAGCTTCACCCCGGAGGCGGGAAGGTACGACGTGATCTGGGTGCAGTGGTGCGTCGGGCACCTCACGGACGACGACTTCGAGGCGTTCTTCAGGCGCTGCGCGATCGGTCTGAAGCCCGGGGGGATGATCTACGTGAAAGAGAACAACGTGAAAGACGGGTTCGTGTTGGACACGGACGACAGCAGCCTGACGCGGTCGCACAAGTACTTCACGCATCTGTTCGAGGACCGATGCGGTTTCGAGATCGTGAAACACAAGCTTCAGACGAAGTTCCCGCAAGAGCTGTTCCAGGTGAGGATGTACGCGGTCAGGCCCAGGCCGGCGACGTGACGCGACGCGACCGCGCGGGGGGAGACAGAGGGGAACGATCTGCACGGTACGTGTACGCGTGCGGCGGCGATCGTGTGACGCGCGCGCGCGTTGCGTGACTATGATATCACGAGGACGGCCGCGACGGCCGCCCTCGAGTCTAGCTAGTCGAGTTCTACCTACAGGGTACGGCACTCGGTCAAAACGGCGACGCGTCCACGTCGCCGTCGTCCCACATCTCCCCCCCCTCCGCCATCCCTTCCTCTTCTTCCATGCTCAGACGAATGTACTCCTGGCGCGCGAACCGGTCCCACTCCGTCAAGTGCGGCTCCTCGCGCTCTTGGCGAATGAGCACCGGGTCGCGCGTCTCGAACGCGATGAATTTGTTCAGGTTGAACAACACGTTGAAGAAGTTCCCGGCGAGCTTACACCGCCTGAGATCACGCAGAGTGATCTTCCCGTTCTCCGCGGGCTTCAACATGTCGCACATCTGGCACAGAATGTCCTCGAAGAGCACCGGCTCTTGGGACAGGCACTCCATCCTCTGGAGCTGCTCTTCGTAGAAAAACGCGCACTCCGACGGCGAGAGCTCGCTGTCGCCGTCGAGGTCGACGCATCGAAACCAGTACTCCAGCGACAACGGCGTGGACTTGTCCTCCTCGCTCAGGATGAACCACACGAAGTCCTCGTACCCCATCTTGTTCTTCACCCCGGACACGAACCGCCGCGGCGCTTGCGCGAAAACGCGGTCCACGGCGCGGTACGTCAACGCGTGGTTCCCGTACCGAAGCAAATCTTCCTTGTCGATGAGAAAGTCGTGATCCGTGTCGAGCTCCCAAAACTTGCAGTAGATGACGTAGAAGTGCTCGTACGAAAAGTACTTCAAAACTTTGTTGATGTCCTCCTCCTCGTCGACGTGGTTCATCGCCTCGACGAGGTTCGACCGGCGAAGCTCCCTGAGCGTCATCTTCCCGTTCCACGCGGTGTTGCACGCGTAAAATATCCGGTACGTCACCGTCTCGAGGTATCTGTCTTGAAACTCCGGGGAGTCCTTCAAAAACTCCAGCCCAGGGTGCGTGTCGAGGATACACCGCAGGATGCTTCGAAAGTCCGCGTGTTCGAGGTACGCCCTCGGACCGTTCGGGCCGTTCGGCTTCGGGCCTCGTAACACCTCGAACACGCGCGCGTTCGAGTCCGCGTGCTTCCTCAGCGTGCTGTTCCAATATTCCGTGAACTGCGCCCACGTCACGGGCGCCGGCTCTCTCGCCGGCGCCGTCGGCGCGTTCGCCGCCTTCGTCGGGTCGTCCTCGTCCACCTCCATCGGCTCCGTGCCGTGTATCCGGTGCATCACGAGCGGCGCGAAGTACGACGGGAGCTCGCACACCTCCCTCGTGACCCTCCTGAACGCGTCCGCGTCGAGCGCTTCGCCGTCGAAAATTAACGCCGCCTCCGCGAGCTTCGTCGCGCTCTGCTCATCCCCGTACGCTTCTTTGTTCGGTCCAAAGTAAAACCGCGGGATCGCGTCCGGGGCTCGGCGCTTCGCCGCCGCGCTCGCCGCCGCCGCCGCCGCGCGCCGCTTCCCCGGGGACATCGGCGACGCCGGCGGCGTCGCGGCTTTCGACGGCGACAGCGGCGGCGTCGACAACGCCGTCGCGCTGAGCAACGCGTGCGTGGACGACGGCGACAGCGGGGAGCCGCCGATGGTCGGGGTGGAGGGCATCGTCGGCGCTTGCAGCGGTCGCCCGGCTTTCGCGTCCTCGAGGAGGTTCAGGACCTGATCATGGGGTGGTTTATGGGGTGGTGGGGGTGAGCTGCCGTCGTCGATCCGCCCGAGGCGGGTTCAAACGACGGAAACGTCGCGCGTGGAGGGAACGCCCGCGGCGAGATCTGGGCGCCGCGCGCGGGGACGCGCCAGCTTCTGCGAGTCCGCGGACGAGAGCCAGTTCAGGAAGAACTCATCGAGTTTCAGCTTGGACGACGGGAACCGATTTACGTTTTGAAGCTCGTTTCCTGCGTCATGGGAGAGGCGCGGAGGAGGAGGAACGGGCCGTGAGTCAGTTCAAACGTGCGAACGGAGGCGACGTCCGCGGCGACGACGAGGCGCGATGGCGTCTCGTTCCCGACGACCGATCGATGCGAGCGTGGTACACGCACCCGATGTCTCCATGAGGGGCGCCCTCGCGTCCCCGGCGACGTTCACCTTGAGCCCGCCGGCGTCCATGTCGACCCCAGGACGGCCTCGCGCTCTCGCTCGTCGATCGGTGCGTTTGACCTCAACAGCTGTTGTGGTCGCCGAGAGGAGAGATAAACTTTCCGTTCGCGCGAGCGCGCGTCGGTCTCGCCCCGCGCGCGCGCGTCAACGCGCTCGCGGAATCGATCGGCGTTCGCGTGCGAACGCTCGCCCGCGCGAGAATGCCCGTGCTCGTGTCGCGACGCCCGCTGAGGACACACTGGAGGCGAGATTCGAAGGCGTCTTTGCACTCTTCGAGCTGACATCGAGGTGGTTCAAAAGTCGACGATCGCGACCGGCCGCCTGCGCTGCGGTCGGCGAACATCAACTTGAGCCGGCTCGCCGTCTCGGAAAGCTAGGGCATTCCGCCGCGGCGCCGTCACTCGACGGGACGCTCATGTGGTCGTTCGCCGCGCGGACGTTACGGTCCACCGCGCTGCGGCCGGCGCTCGCGCCGTGCTCGAGCGGCGCGTCGCACGCCGCGCGCGCGGGGATCGCGACGACGTCCTCCTCGCGCGCGTCCGGCCTCGACTTGTTCGTCGATCCGTGGCGATCGCTCAGCGAGGAGAAGCAAAAGGAGGACGTGATCGGGCGGGAGTGGCAAGCGCGCGAGCTGCGCTTGAAATCGTTCGACGACCTTCACGCGTTATGGTACGTCCTTCTCCGGGAGAAGAACATGCTGCAGACGGAGAAGTACCTCGCGCGTGCGAACCGCGTGCAACCGCGCGCGGCGCATCGCATCGGAAAAGTCCGAAGAACGATGGCCCGGATCAAGCACGTTTTATCGGAGCGCGCCATCGAGGACGCGGGGGACGATTGGAAGAAACGCAAGCAGTTCATGGACATCATCAACGCGAGATAGATGGATGACTGACGAGGTATCATTACATTAGGATCCGCGTAGACAATAATACCGTTCTTCGTTAATACGATCGAAGCGTTAGGCTCGTCGTCACTTCCGCCCGAACCTGCTCTTCGTCTTCTTTTCGACGACGGGCTCCGGCGCCGGCGCCGGGGCGGGCGTCGTCGACGTCACGACCAGCGACGCGCTCGCCTTCCTCAGCGCGTCCCCCATCTCGCTCTCGAACCTCCCCGCGTCTTCCTCGCACGTGAGGGTGTACAGCACCCCGTCCGCGACGACGAGCGTGGTGAGGATCACCCTCCCGACGCTCAACACGTTTTTACTGTACTCGGCGGCGTAATACGTCAGCCCGCCGGGGCCGACGCGCTCGCTCGCGTCGCGGAACACCGCGCCCGCGCCGCCGATGCCGCCGACGCCCTTCGAACGCGCGCTCTCCGCGGATACTAAACGTTTCGCCGCCTCCTCCGCGTTGCCGATGTCCTTCACGGAGGAGATGCCCCCCTCCGGGATGATCTGCTTCGACAGCGATATCGTGTTCCCGGCTTGCCCGGGTCGGGAGTCCCTTAGCAGCATCACCGTGGGCGACACGACGCCGTTCGCGCCGAGGGGGACGTTGACTTCCTCGTACACTCCCGGGACGGTGAGCTTGTACGTCTTGAAGTCGAAGTCTTTCGTGCCCATCGGTTCCGCGTCCGCGGCGCGCGCGGCGAAGGGCGACGACGACGGCGACGACGACGACGACATCACGTTCACCGCGGACGGCATCGCGAGCGCACACGCGAGCGACAGCGCGGCGCGTCTCGGCAGCGTCGTCGTCGTCGTCGGCGGCGGCGTCGACGTCGCCGTCGTCGTCGCGTCTGAGGCATCCGATGCCGCGCGCGGGGGGACGACCGCGTCGCATCGTTTCATCGATCGACGCGCGGGCGTGCCCACTCGAGAGGAGAAGGCGGTCGATGCGGTGACGGTGGACATCGCGGGGATGGATGAGATGATTTAAGGAAGGAGACGGTGCTGGCGATCGCGAAGCGATGGATGCGTGTGTGTCGGGACGTCTCGCGGGCAGCCGCTCGCGGTGGCAGTGGCGTCGCGGCGTCGCGATCAGCGCGGCCTTATCCCCAGCCGTGACGTGGCGAAATTTTTTCGTTGTTACGAGAAAAACGAGACTCAGATGACCTAACCCCGACGCCGCACTCGTGCCTCGCGCGGGATGGCGGAGCGTCTCGCGTTCGCGTCGAGCATGCAGGCGTCGACGCCGACGCGCCGGCTCATCGCGCTCGATCGTCATCGCGTCCGATCTCGCGCGCGCGGGTTCTTCTCGCTGTTCGCGTCGAGCTCGACCGAAACGCCCTCGTCGGTCGATCCGGACGCCCGTCCTCCTCCCCGCCCCGCGTTGAAGAAGCCGCACGTGGACGGTCGAAGGCAGTTCAGCGACGTCCCGGACGGCCTCGCGAGCGTGGAGAGAATCGTCACGGACGCGCAAGTCCGGACGTTTCGCGACTCCATCAGAGGGAAGCTCCTGCTCGCGCCGCTGACGAAGGGCGGGAATCTGCCGTTCCGGAGGCTGTGCGTGTCCCTGGGATGCGAAGTCACCGTGAGCGAGATGGTCTTCGCGCGATTCGCGCTGAAGAAGAACCCGGTCGAGCTCGCGAGGCTTCGAAAGCACGACAGCGAAACGCTCTTTGGGGTCCAGATCGCGACGAATCAAATCACGGAAGGCGTCAACGCGGGGCGACTCGCGCACGAAGCCGGCGCCGACTTCGTGGACCTCAACTGCGGGTGCCCGATTCACGAGACGTGGAAGCGCGGCCTCGGCGCGGCGCTGTTGAAGAAACCGAGGAAGCTCGAGCGTTTAGTCCGCGGCATCGCGGACGGCATTCCAATCCCGTTGACCGTGAAGATTCGCCTGGGCGCGGGGTCGTCGGAAGCGCCCGCGCACGCGCTCGCCGAGGCGGTGGAAAACGCCGGCGCCGCCGCGGTCGTGATTCACGGCAGAACGAAAGAAGCGCGATACACGAAAGCCGCGAACTGGGAGACGATCGGGGCGATACAAGCCGAGCGAGGGATCCCCGTCGTCGGGAACGGCGATATATTGACCCGGTACGAGTTAAACGATCGAATGGGGATATCGAACGCGCACGCGGCGATGGTGGGACGCGGCGCGCTCATCAAGCCGTGGATTTTCAAAGAGGCGAAGGAAGGGATCGATTGGGAGCCATCCGCGGAGGAAAGGATCGCGGTGTATCTCACCCTGTGCGGGTACTTCCAGGACCACTTCCGCGCGGACGAGCTCGGTAAGAAACGGTACATGGAGTTCATGCCGTGGCACTTCGGTTTCTTTTGTCGGTACCGTCCTCTCCCGGAGGCGATGTACGGAGAGATGGCGAGTCGGTACCCGCTGCTGCAGACGCGCCTCGGGATCGTCGCCGCGAAGGAAGTGGAAGGCATGGACGGCGATGAACTGCCCGCGCTCGAGCGTTTACTGCGGTGCGAGAGCGAGGAAGCGCACGCGAGGATGTCCGAGGCGTTGTGGGACGCCCTAGGGTCTGTGGAGAGAGCCGTGGAGTTGTTCGAAGACATCGCGAAGGACGGATCGCTCGAGCGGTGGGAACGCGAAGCCGAGGTGGCGAGACGCTCAGGGCGGGGAGGCGACGAAGGGATGGGCGGCGGGGACGCGATCCGCGGGTAAACGTAGGTGCGTACGTAGTATCTAGCGTAATAAGGACTACCGTGTACTATTATCGGCTATGAATCAACTCGCGTGGGCTACGCGCCGCGTGGCGGCGCGGGCGGGACAAACGCCGGCGCGGACGCTCGGAGTTTTAACCCATCGCCGACATCCGCGGCGCCAGCAACGGCCGCGATCGACGCGCCCGCGAACTTCTCCTCCAAACTCGCGCCGCCGCCGCCGCCGCCGCCGCCGCCCGCGAGGATATCTCCCTCGTCGTCGTCCTGCTCCTCCGCGTCCTCCCTCTCCGCGGCCGCGGCCTCGTCGTCGGTGTCGTCCTCCTCGCTCAGGGCTTCCTGTTCGTCGCGAATCATGCGTTCCATCTCCGCGCGTTTCTCCATCACCCTCGCCTTCGCCTCCGCCTCGAGCATGATCGACGGCGACGTGAACGAGAAGCCTTGGAACACGTCCTTGTCCGTGCTCCCTGGCGTGCCCGCGAGCGAGTCTACAGCGTCTTTTGTCGTCCACTGCTCGTCGAAGTTTGCGACGCACATCTCGCCCTCCACGGTGGGGCGAAACGGCGGCGAGACGCCTCGGACTTCGATTTTGTTCCAATTCACGCTCGAGAAAAACTTGTGCCTCCGGACGTTGTCGCCGCCGTCCGGGCCGGACCCTAAACGCTTCCCCTGATCCCGCGTCAAGAACGTCTTGATGAGGTTCATCGCGTCCGCGGGAAGGAACGACGGCATCTTGAGCTTGCACGAGCAGATCGCTTTTTTAATCGCCGGCTTGTTCTTCCCGCGAAACGGAAGCTCGCCGGTGAGCATCTCGTAAATCAAAACGCCGACGGACCACCAGTCCGCGGCTTTGTCGTGCCCTTTCGCTTCTAATATCTCGGGCGCCATGTAATCTATGCTGCCCACGAGCGAGTTCGCGCGCTTCTCCGAGGAAGGGTCTTGGCGCTTCGCGAGCCCAAAGTCCGTCAGCTTGACGTGCCCTTCCGAGTCGAGAAGAATATTCTCCGGCTTCAAGTCGCGGTGCATGATGTTCAACGAGTGCAGGTGCGATATCGCGCACACGATCTCGCTCGCGTAGAACCTCGTCAGGTTCGTGTCGAACAGACCTTGCCGGTACAGCCAAAAGAATAGGTGACCGCCGTTGATGAAGTCCAGTATGAGGTACAACTTCTGCGACGTTTGGAACGAATACCGCAGCGTGACGATGTACGGGTGGTGAATCACCGTGAGGATGTCGCGTTCGGCGCGCATGTAATCGCACTGGTCCCTCTCGATGATGACGTCCTTCTTCATGACCTTCATCGCGTACACGCTCCCGCACGTGCGCTTCTTCACCTGAAACACCTTCCCGAACGCGCCCCCACCGACGAGACACAGCATCTCGAAGTCGTCCGGCGTGAGCTTCCGCTCCGAACCGCCCGGCCCGCGCGTCGGCGCGAGGTTGTGCAGCAGCGTGCTGTCGATCCGTCGCAGCGGCGACCCGGGAACCGCGGCGCCCGGGGACGGCGTGGCGGCGTCCTCCCCGCCGAGCGTGGAGGACAGCAGCGACTTCGTGAGCCCGCCGCCGCCGCCCGTGGACGGCGTCGACGGCTGCGGCCCCGCGGAGCTGCCCTCCGGCGACGGCGACGGCACGCGGGGGGGCGCGTCGTCGGGACCGGGCCCCGCGGGCTTCGATCGCGCGAGATCGCCCGCGACGGCGTCCCACGCCTCGTCCAGCGTCGGCGCGCGCGGGGACGTCGGCGTCGTCGTCTGGTCGAACCCGCTGATCGTGTTGCTCGCCGCGGCGGGCCTCGGCGGCTTGCCCGCGCTGCGGTTCGGCCCCGACGGCGGCGGCGCGTCGGCCCCGACGCGCGTCGCGGTCGCGCCGGGCGTGGGGCCGAGCATCCCCGGGTGCGCGCGCTCCGTCGTCGGCGTCGTCGCCGGCGCGTTCGCCTTGCGCAGCGGGCTCCTGGGCCCGTCGAAGAGCTCGTCGAAGTCCATGTCGTCCTCGTCGTCGGGGATGCCCTCGGAGGTGGCGCGCCGCGGCGGCGTCCCGGGGATGTGGTACTGCATGGTCCCGGGACCGTCTTCGCGCGCGCTTTTGCGCGTGCTTTATCAGATTCTGTCCCCTCGAGGCCGTCCGAACGCGCGACGCGCGAGCGACGCGCGCGACGCGACGCGCGCGAACGACGGCGGCTCCCCGCGACCGCGACCGGGACGCGCGCGACGCGACGAAGCGCGACGCGGTGGCGACGACGGACGGGGTAGGCGCGGGAGGCGATGGCGCGGCGCCGCGTTTGAAGCCTCTCAGCCGCCGGCGCGAAACGACGACCGCGTTTTCACGCACCGAAATCGCGGGCGATCAGATCGCGGCTCACGCGCCGGAGATCTCGCGCGCGTTCAACGTGGAAGAGCGTTTTTCGCGCTATTTCGGTCTATACTCGAGGAACCAAAGGTCCTCGTTCTCTTCCGCTACCCCCCCCACCGTGTGCTGCGTCGCGTCTAGGAACAGCTCGTCGCACGTCTCGAAGAACGGGACGTCCGCGAAGAGCTTCTCGCGCGCGAAGTAACTCACCACCGCGGCGCCGCGCTCGCCCTCGCCCGCCTCGCCGCCGCCGCCGCCGCCGCCGCCGCGCTCCCCGCCGAACGCGCACAACCGTCGCATCGTCCGCGCTAACGCCCTCGCGGTCTCCTCCCTGTGCCCATACAACACGTCGGAACACACGACCAGGTCGAACGTCCCGAGCGCGCGCGCCGCGTCCGCGTCCCCCCACGGGCACGCGCGCACGCGGACCCGTCCGCCGCCGCCGCCGCCGCCTTCGTCGCCGTCGTCGCCGTCGTCGTCGTCGTCGTCGTCGCGCACTTCGAGACCGTTCAGCGCCGCGTTCGCGCGAAGCAGCTCGAGCTCGGACGCCAAGTCCGTCAACACCACCTCGCGCGCGCCCAACTTCGCGGCGACGATCCCCGGCAGCCCCGGCCCGGCGCCGAGCTCGACGACTCTTTTCCCTCGCACCCGCGTCGTCGCGTTTTCGCACAGCCACGTCGCCATCGGCGCGGCGCCGTCCCATACGAACCGCGCGGTCGCGTCGCGCGTCGCGTGGTCGCGGTCCTTCTCGAGGTCTTGACGGACGGCGACGACGTCGGTTCCCAGCGCGGCGTGCGCGAACTCGATCGCCGTCGCGTCGTGGTCGACGCCGACGAACGCTCGCGCGGTCTTTCCCGCGGACGCGCGCGTGGGCACCTCCTGTCAGGTGGAGAAAGCGTCGGGGCGCCGGAGGTGGGCACGGGGGAAGGACGATCGCGGTGAGACGAGTCGAGGAGGCGAGCGGCGACGCGACGCGGAGCGCGGGCGCGCTGAGATGGGCGCGCGGACGCGGAGACGAGCGAGCGTTTCATCGTCGGTCGCACCTCCATCGCGCGTCGCGCCCCTCGGCGCGCGCTCGCCTCTCCCGCTTCCGAGATCGAATCCGCGCGCCTTCACCCTCGGCCCGCGACGAGGGCGAGGGTTCTGTTCCTCCGAGACTGCTGGACCCTGAAAGATAACGTCGTCGACGCGGCGCACGCGCGCACACCGACGCCGCGCGCGCCACACGCGCGCCTCGCGACTCCCCTCTCGCGCGCGTTCGCGGACGATACCACCGTCATCACCGCTCACCTCTCCCGAGGCGTCGACCGCGAAGTCGCGCGCGCGATGTCCGCGCGCGTTTCCAGCGCGACCCCCCGCGCGGCGGCGGCGGCGAAATTCGTCGCCGGGTCGCGAAGACGGACGACGACGTCGTCGTCGCGCGTCGCGACGCGACGCGTCGCCGCGGCCGCGACCGCGGCGGAGGCGTCGACGATAGAGGACAAATGGATCGCGGGCAGCGTCGAGCGATGCGCGATCGGCGCGGGCGTCGAGAGCCTCCGCGCGGGCGCGGTGACGCAGCTCGCGCGCGCGCGCATGCCGACGTCGCGCGCGGAAGAGTTTCGATTCACGGACCTCGCGCCGCTTCTCACGAAGCAACCCACGGCCGCGGACGCGTCCAAGGCGGACGACGTCGACGCCTCCGCGTGGACGTTCGAGGCTGCGAACGCGTCGAGGGTCGTCCTCGTCGACGGCGTCTTCAGGGCGGACAAGTCGTCGATCGATGCCATCGCGAAGGGAGGCGCGAAGATCTCCGTCTCCGCCGCCGCCGCGGGCGACGCCGCCCCCCCGGCCGCGCTCGGGTCGATGACGTCCACCGGCCGAGGCGGCGTCCTCGCGTCCTTGAACGCCGTCATGGCGTCCGACGTCGTTCACGTCGACGTCCCCGCGGGCGTGACCCTGGACGTCCCGATCCACATCGTCCAGCTGTCCACGAGCGGGGACGACGCCGCGGAGTTGTCGTCGAGCGCGCCGCGGATCGTGATCACCGTGGGCGAGCGCGCGTCCGTCGAGGTCGTCGAGGAGTTCGCGCCCGCGCCCGGGGTGAGCGACGACGCGTGCGGGTACTGGCACAACGGCGTGTGCGAGATTGTGATCGAGAAGGACGGACGCGTGACGCACGCGATGGTCCAGGCGCAGACGCGAAACGCCGTGCACACGCGTTTGACGACGCTGACGCAAGCGGAGAGCAGCACGTACGCGCTCGCGGAGGTGAACGTCGGCGGGAAGATTGGTCGACACGACCTCGGGATCGAGCAGCTCGGGCCGAGGACGGTCACGGAGCTGTCGTGCTTTAACCTCGCGGGCGCGGGGCAGTGCATGGACTTGCACTCGAGCGTCACGCTGGACCACGAGGAAGGGAAGACCGACCAGGTGCACAAGTGCATCGTGTCGTCCGCGAGCGGCAGAGGGGTGTTCGACGGGAACGTCAAAGTGAACAAGCTCGCGCAGAGGACGGACGCGGGGCAGATCTCGCGTAATTTACTCCTCGTCCCGAAGGCGACGGTGAACGTGAAGCCAAACTTACAAATCGTCGCGGACGACGTCGTGTGCACGCACGGCTGCACCGTGAGCGACCTCGAGGAGGAGGAGCTGTTTTACATTCAGTCCCGGGGGTTGTCTCCCGCGGTCGCGCGGTCGCTGCTCGTCGCCGGGTTCGGGTTGGAGATTGTGAGCAAGCTCCCGGGGGGGAAGGACATTCGAGACCGCGTCGGCGCGCTCGTGAAGGCGTCGCTGGATAAAGACGACGTCCAGCTGGTCGCGTGAGCGAGGCGCGGGACGCGCGTCGTGCGTGCGCGACGAGTATTCATTGAAATGGAAACGTTCCTTTCGTTCTTCGTGATGTCGTGTGCTCGCAGATCTTCGCGCGCGAGGCGATCAGCGCCTGGATACCGTAGTGTAGTTCCTCGACAGAGCCGACACTCAACGCGCTCGCGAGCGAGAAAATTCATTTCTAACCTGTCGAGAAATTGGGCCGCGAAGCTCACTTCACACGAGGTTTAAAGCGCGAGATCTAGCGCGTCTGCCGTCATATCTCGCGACGCCAGCCTCGCTGTGCCTTCAAGACACGCACTTCACTTCGTCGAATACTCCAGGTACGCGCGGCGCGGACTCGTCGCGAACCCGACAACGTGCCCCCGCCCCCCGCGCGGACGTCTCCCGCGCCGGATTTCAAAACTTGGCACCAGATCGTCCGTCGAGTGCCCACAGCTGCGATTTGAACCCGCCCGCGGACCCCTCCCCCGCGTCGTCCGCGGTCGCTGACGCGCCCCCTTCCCTCCTTCCACGATCGCAGGATGGACACCTCCGCCCCCGCCCCCCGCGTGAACGGCGAGCTCATGTCTCGGTTCGCCGGCAAGAAGGTCCTCCTCGTCGGCAAGACGGAGGGATCCGACGGCTCCACCGTCACGCTGCGCACCTCGGACGACAAGGTCGTGACCGTGACCCTCGCCGCGGACTCCCCGGCGATCACGACCGCGTTCGTCGAGTTCGAGGGCATCTGCAACGGCGAGGGCAGCCTCACCGAGGTGTCCCACGTCGACTTCGGCGACGAGTTCGACATGTACACGTACAACGAGCTCGCGAAGGAGTCCAACGGCCGCAGCGCGGCGCTCTTCATGTGATCGGTCCGATGGATCGATCGATCGTCGATCGCGAGAGGAGAGGAGAGGTGGTCTGGTCTGGTCTGGTCTTACTTGAGGGGGTCGCGTAGCGGGTTTAATAGATGAAGACGATATTTCGTTCGTGCTATCGTCGCGTCGCGTATTGTGCCGTGTGCATCACAAACGTGGTTCTCGTCTCGTCGTTCCTCTCGCGTTCTGTTCGCTCTCGTCGCGCCGTCGTCGTCATCGTACAAACGCGTATTTTTTTTTTCTCTCCTTCCCGGCCAGGCCGCGCCTTAAAGCTCGACCATGGCGACCTGCTTCTTCACCTCTTCCCTGTGCTTCTGCCTCTTTATACGCCGCGTTATCACGATCGCGAGCACGGTCACGAGCCCCGTGGCGACGAAGAGGCACCCCAGCGCGATCCCCACGGTCCGCCCCGGGTTCTCGCGCGTCCGCATTCGCGTCCGCGTCTCGACGACGGGCGCGCTTCCGCCCGCCGCGGCGCCGACGGCGACGAGAAAATCCGTCGTGCTCTTCCCCCCGAGCTCGTCCACGGCCGCGATTCTGAACGCGTACGCCGTGGGACCGCCGCCGCCGTCGCCGTCGCCAGTCGTCGCTGACGCGGCCGCAGCGCGGACGCCGCTCGCGTTGAACGTAAACTCCCCCGTCTTCGGGTCCACCGCCGCCCCCGGCGCGCCCGCGCCTTCGAGGACGTAGACCACGTCCACGTCATCCACGGACGCGTCCGCGTGGACGGTGAACGTGAACACGTCCCCGTCTTCGATCGTCGTCGCGGCCGCGCCGAAGACGATCTCCGGGGTCGTCGTGAACGCCGGCGGGTCGTGCGAAATTTCGCACGCGGCTCCGGCGTACCCGCGCGCGCACTCGCACGCGAAACGCGGCGTGAGGTCGACCCACCACTCGCGCGGCGCGAGGGAACACCCGCCGTGGGGACCGACGCCGCGCTCGCTGCAGTTGCGCGAGAGCGCGGGGTCCATCCCCGGGCACGCGGCGGAGCTGCACCCGTCCGCGGGCGTCGCGAGACCGGGCGCGCACGCCGGGCATTTCGACGGCGCTTCGCACCGATAGGCGTACGCCTTGACGGTCACGTCGCGCGCGTACGCCTCCCACGGCGTCGCGTTGAGGGTCACGTTCGTCGACGCGGAGGACGCGTTCGAGATGATCGACGCGTCGAACATCTCGTTCAGCATCATGTTCCCGTCCCTCCCGCCGTACGAGATCGTGGGTATCTTAATCTCCGCCGGGTCGTGCGATCCGATCCAGTTGTCGGCGGCGCCTTCGTCGAAGTCGTCGTTGACGAGGATCACGGCGACCGCGCCGGCGGCTTGGCACGCGAGCGTTTTCGCGCTGAACGGGCACGTGCCGCGGACGACGAGGCAGACGTTCCCGCGCACGTCCTCCGCGTTCTTCAGCGGCCCGCACGCCTCGAGATCGACGTTGTTCGAATCGTTCGGCTCGCCCTGAAACGCGAGCGTCGGCCGCTCCGCGACGCTCCCGACCGCGAGAAGGTCGCCGGGAAACCGACCGTAGTATTTTCTCACGTCGCCGTAGACGTAAAAGTACGCCCGGTCGTCCACGTCGGCCGGCGTCGCGAGGCCCAGGACGACGCGTCCTTCCACGGGGCCGTGTCCGGCGTCCCGGGGGAGGTCGCGCACGCGTCCGGACGAGTGCCCGTCGCCGAGGTAGCAGTGCTTCGCCGCCGCCGCCGTCGCCGTCGTCGTCGTCTCGTTCACGTCCCCGCACGCGCCGTACGCGGGCTCGTAGATATCCGCGGGCATCAACGAGTGATCCACCGGGAGCACGACGGACGACCCCGTGGACCCGCTCGTCGGTCCTAATCGCGCGTACGTCCCCGACGGCGCGTAAATCTCCATCACGAGCTGATCGTCCGCGTACTCGCACTGGTTGTGCGCGTTCGGCACGCGCGACCCCTCGAGCGCGACGTCTAACGCGAACGCGCGCAGCGCCTCGCCCGCGGAGACGTGCACGACGCCGTAGTACGTCCCAGGGCGCGCGTTGTGGAGCTTGATCCACGCGTCCGGTTCGTCCGTCGCGGAGACGACGCCGTCGAGGAACCCGCCGTCGTCGAGCGTCGGTATCGAGCCGTGCCGGACCGCGAGCTCGACCTCCGTGCCGGTGCCGCCCGACGACGTGGCGTTTTCGTCGCCGGGCTGCCGTTTCGTGAAGACGATCGACGCGTCTTGGCCCGTGCAGTTGACGCGGAACGTAAAGAAGGTAAACTCGCCGAGGGATAAAGCCTCGTCGTGCCGCGTCGGCGCCGCCGCGTCGGCGTCGACGGGCATCATCCTCGCGAAGCACGACGCGCCGAAGTACCCTTCCTCGCACGCGCACACGCCGGCTTTCAAATCGCACGTCCCGTGCCCGCTGCAGTCCGGGACGACGCACGACGCCACGGAGGACACGCGGACACCGAGTGAGAACGTCAAAGACTCGCCGCCGTGAATGTCGTTGTACACGGCGACGTACCACCGGCGTCGCAGCGCCGCGGGGAGACGCCAGCGGTCGACGAGACCGTCGAGGACGCCGCCGTCGATGTCGTAGTCGAAGTCGAAGTCGAAGTCGAGCGTCGCGTTCACGGTGGTGACGGTCTTCTCGGGATCCGATGCGTCGGCGTCGCGCCCGGCGACGAGCGCGAGCGCGGCCTCGGCTTCGCGCTTGTTCAGCTCGGCGGCGACGGACGTGACGTCGCCGCCGAGGCCGCCGCCGACGCCGCCGGCGCCCCCGCCCTCGCCGCGCGGATCGCGTGGATCGATCTTCAGCGTCCGGACGAGCATCGCGCCGCTCTCGGTCCATACCACGTCGCCGTCGCCCGCGTTCTCGTCAGACGCGTCGTACGCGTCCACGCACCCGGACGCCGCGCCGAGGATAGAGTCGCAGTGCGCGGGTATGGCCCCGCGTCGCGCGAAGACCCTCGGCGCGCTCGCCTGATGCAGCGGAAAGGTGAGGTTCACGACCAAAAACTTCGCGTCCGCCGGGACGTCCACGAACCGATACTCGAAGTGCCCCTCCGGCACGAACCCGGCCGCGGTCCCGACGTCGTCGACCAGCGGGATCTCCACCGGGGAGACGGAGCACCCGGGACCGAAGAACCCCGGGTCGCAGCGACACGCGGGCGTCGTCGTCGGTAAACACTCCCCGACGCCGTTGCAGTCGTTCACGCACGCGGGCGCGGCGTTCGAGGACGCGGACGCGCGTATCGTGTACGTCATGTCCGCCGCGAACCGCGCGCTCTCGTGCTGCGACAGCGTCCCGGACGGGGACCCGATCCTGGAGTTGTACACGCCGACGTAGTACCGACCGTCGCCGGGCGGGGCGGGGGCGACGGCGTCGGCGTCGGCGTCGTCGACCGCGAGCGGGAACACGAGGCCGTGCTCGTCCCCGACCGCGCAGTCGATCCCGGTGCAGTACGCTGACTCGACGTCCTGGTAGTCGTGGCCGATCGCGACGCGCTCGCGGAAGAGGACCGCGACGGTGCCGTTCCACCTCGAGTCGGGGGGCTCGGAGGCGAGGTTCTCGCCGCCCGTCGCCGCGTCGTCTGGTTTGAAGTCGTCGTAGCTCTCGAACAGCTCCATGAACAGGACGCCGTCCTCGGGGACGTCGAACGCGACGACGTTGAGGTTAGAGATGGCGAAATCGCTGCCGCCGCCGCCGCCGCCGCCGTCGACGTCGACCGACCTGCCCCCCGCGTCGGACGTCCCGCCGACGACGACCTTCGTCCCGGAGGCGGCTAAATCAGACGGACACGCGATCGCTTCGTACCCGCGCGAGCCGCTCTCGAACGCGAGGCACGCCTCGCTGACGTACGACGGGAACGTCGCCTCGACGCTGAGGTCGTACCGAAGCCCGATCACGCGCGCGTTCGCGGGGACCGCGCCCGTGAGGTTGATACGAGAGTTTCCCGCGTCCGCGAGCGCCGCGACGCCGACGCCGTTCGCGTCCGGGTCCAGAGCGATCACCGCCTCGCGCACCGTGGACGAGTACACCGCGGCGAACGCCGCGGGGGGACCTCCGCGCTTGACGTACACGAGCGGGAACGCGTCGCGTTGGATCTTGTCGATCTCGATGAGGACGGAGTGCAGACGCTCGTCGTCGTCGTCGTCGTCAGCGCCGCTGCCGGCGAACGCGGGGAGGTCGAGGACGAAATAATCCCACGCGCCGTTCTCGAGCGTCCGCGTGACGTCCGCGTCCAGGGCGAGCGTCGTGAGCTCGTCCTGGCAGTACGCCCCGGTCGCGTTCGGCGCGCACGAGCACGTCCAGTCGCGCGCGGTCGCGTCCACGAACACGGCGGCGTCGGATGGTTCGATATCGCCGCCGCCGCCGCCGCCGCCGCTGCCGCCGCCGCCGCATTTTCCGTTCCCGCCGCACGCGAACGGGCACGACGGCTCCCCCGGGGTCACGTACGTCGCCCTCAGCTCGTACTCGAGCGCGTCCCCGCTGTACGACGGATGGTTCCAAACGCCGACGTAGAACCCGTCCCCGACGTCGAGCCGCGCCTCCGGGGGGATCACGATCGAGGCGTAGTCCATGCCAATCTCCGCCGCGGTGACCGTCTTTTCGTAGCCGGACGCGAACGCCTCTGGGGGCGGGAACTGAAAGTCCGCGTTGCCGTACCCGGTGACGTGGCAGTGCACGTCCCCGTACGGCCCGCTGCCCCAGAACGCGGCGCACGTGATGTCCGGGGACGGGACCTCGATCCCGCCGTCGGCGTCGATCGCGTCGTTCGAAGCCGTCGCGAAGAGCATCGGGGACGCCGCGGGGGTGCCGCCGTGGGACAGCTCCACGAGAAGCGGATGGTTTTTGTGCTCGTCGACGTTCTTCGGCGAGGGGACGAACGCGTACGCCCACTGACCGATGTGTAACGTCGGCATTTTGACCGTTTCTCCCCCGGGCTCGAGCGTCGCCGCGACGTGCTCGCAGTGCTCGCCGACGACGAGCGCGTCGCCCGCCGCGTCGACGCCGTCGACGTCCGCGCCGTCGCCGCCGCCGCCGCAGCGGCACGTCCCGGCGTCGCACACGCCGCCGCCGTCGCCGCACCGCTTCAAACACATCTCGTCCACGTCGTCGCTCAGCGTCGCGCTCAGGGTGAAATTCACCCCGTTCACCGCGCCCTCGAACCCGGGACGGGGACCCCACCACTGGATATCGTCGTGGACGGTTCCGGCGAGGAACCTCGGCAGCGGCGTCGTCTCGGTGTTCGTCACGCCGACGATCCAAGTCCCCGGGGTCAGGACCACCTTCGCGCGCCCGTCCGCGTACTTGGGCGAGTACGCCTCGTTCGTGACGTACAGATGGTGGTGATCCGCGTGCGTGTCCCAGTCGCGGGCGTCGACGAGGGCGTTGTAATGCGGCGTCGGGTGCGCGGGAAGCAGGACGTCCCGTCGCGGGAACGCGTCTCGCCCGCGGAGACTCCGCACGAGCGGCTGCCCGCCGAGCCTGAACGCGTTCGCGTCGCCGGCGACGCGAACGTTGGGCGGGATGTCCGCGGGGCCTCGCGCGTCCGTGTTGGCCCAGCGGCAGCCCGGGTACGGCCCGCAATCGCCGCCGTCCTTCGTCGCGAAATCGTCAAAGTACGTGACGGCGTCGTCCGCGGCGTCGTCCGCGGCCGCGCCCGGGTTTCCCCTCTTCCCCGCCGCTTTCGGATCGCCGCTCATCGCCGCGGACGCGTTCGCGAGCATCAACATCGGCCTCGCGCCGTCGCTGTCGCCGTTCGGGAACGTCAGCTCGAGCTTCAGCATCAGCCCGGGCGGGTCGCTCGGGACGTCGACGCGAAAGTATCGGTACTCGCCGACGCCGACGCTTCCGTTCACGCCGACGCCGTCGCCGGGGATGCGCGGCACCGGGATGCTGCAGTCCGCGCCCACGTGGTCATCGTCGCAGACGCACAGTCCGTCGACGCATCGACCGCTGTCGCCGCCGCCGCCGCCGCCGCCGCCGCCGCGGCAGTCGTTGTAACACGAGCCGTCGGCGAGCCAGACGGCTTCGAACCCGGCGTCGCGGTTCTCCTCCGCGGTGACGAACTCGAGCTTCAGCGCGGTGACGTTCTCGAACCGCGCGGCCGTCAGCGGAGGGAGGATGCCCGTGTACGCCGCGAGCGGGTTCGGGGACGACGCGTCGGAGACGTCGGTGACGTAAAGAAAGTCGTCGTCGAACACGGTCTTGAAGGAGGGAAAGACGAGGGTTATCCCCGCCGCCGCGGTCGTCGTCCCCTCCGTCGCGTTCGCGCTCGCGCTCGCGCCGGACACTTCCGGGCGGATGATCCACGTGCAGTTGCTGTTCGGGAGGTACGTCCCGCGCTCGCCGCTGCCGTCGGAGACGACCCCGCGTTGGGACGACGCCGCGGCCGCGTCGAGCCACGCGCACGTCGAAGTCGAGGGGGCGTCTTCGGGGAGCGGCGGGGACCGCGCGACGGCGCCGCGCGCGAGCGCGAGGAGCGCGAGGAGCGCGAGCGCCGCGCCGCGATCGCGCGGGTGGAGGCGCATGATCTCGCGTTGTGGCGGATCTCGCGCGGGGAGGAGTGGGGAGAGCGCGCGCCGCCGCCGCGGTCCTCGTCGCGTCGTCCGATACCGAACGTCGTTGTTTTCGGTAAAGTGAAAAAAGCCAGAACCGACCGTCGCACCGCTAACTGCAGTCGCGCCGTCGCGCGCGCGGTGGGCGGCGGTGTCGAGACCGACGCGATGGGACTCGCGTTGGGGACGGTGCTCTTCTTGGCGCTCGAGGCGGCGTTCGCGCTGTTCGTGAACGCTCGGTGGAGGGCGCACGACCGAGGGTGCGCGCGTCGCGCGCGCGCCTCTCCCTCCCTCTCTCGCGCGCCGACAACTCGTCTCTCTCTCCGCCGTCCAACAGGCTGAAACACGTGTTATTCGCCGCGTCCGTGTTTTGCTGCTGGCTCATGTGGGCGATCGTGTACGCGTCGCAGATGCATCCGCTGATACGACCGGTGATATCGCGCGAGGGCTGAGACCGAGGCGCGTCGTGGTATCCCGTATCAGCTGAGCTCGCGCGACTCGGCGACCGAGAGAACGAACAGAACAGAAAGAAGAGAGAAGGAGAGAAAACCGACGACGCGAGCGCGAATACCATCCTCACAACACAACGCCCCCCTCGCTCCCGCTCTTCCGGACCGCTAACACGACGCGTCAATCAACACGCGCACGATGACCCAGCGCTCGACGCCACCGGCTGCGACGTGAGCTTCACGTCCACGAGCTGATCCTCCGCCTTGGCCCTCGCGGCGGCCCCCCTCCCCGCGCCGACGCCCGCCTCCGCCCCCGGCAACGCCGCGGCGATCTTCCTGAACAACGCCTTCACGTTAAACCCCGCCTTCGCGCTGCACTCGATGAACATCACTCCGTGCTCCCTCGCCCGCGCATCGCCCTCCTCCACGCTCACCTCTCTGCGCTCCACGAGGTCGGTCTTGTTCCCGACGAGGACGATGATCACGTCGCTTCCGCGTTCGGTTCGCACCTCGTCGATCCACCTCGCGCAGTTTAGGAACGACGCGCGGCTGGAGACGTCGTACACGACGACCGCGACGGAGGAGTCGCGAATGTACGAGGGGATCAAGCTCCGGAAGCGCTCCTGGCCCGCGGTGTCCCACAGCTGCAGGCGGACGGTCCGGTCCTCGAGGTACATCGTCTTGGAGAGAAAGTCGATGCCGATCGTCGCCTGGTACGAGTTGTCGAACTTGTCGTACATGAAGCGAGATATCACGCTCGTCTTCCCCACGGATTGGTCCTGCGGCGATGGCGTCGGTTGGGGCGACGGAGGAGGCGCGGTGGGGGTCATCAAGAGGGCAGGTCGACGGTCGCGCGGGAATGGGAGCGGTCGGCGCGCGACGCGCTGACTTCATTTTCGAACGCGCGCGAACGGGCGGATCTGACGGACGAAGCGGCGGAGCGCACGAGGCGTGGACCGCGCGCGCGCGCGAGGGACGTCGTCGGTCTCGGTCGACGCGCGCGCACCCCGAGGAAGACGAGCTTGTACTTCGCCATCGGCGTCACGCCCGCGGCCGCCATCGTGAACGCGCGTGGGCTGCTCCCCGACGCGCCCGCGCGAGTGGGACAGTTGGCGAACGCGAACGAGAGGACCTCAAGTGCCCTTCCCGCGGCGCGGCGCCCTTCGGCGCCGATTTCGACCGACCGAGGACCCCGTCTCGGCGAGATTGCGGCCGACGGCGCGCACTCGACGGCGCACGGCGGCGTCCACGAGAGCGCGGCCGCGTTCCACGCCCGCGCTACGCTCGCACACCGCGTCCGCGGTCGTCCTCGCGCGCGCGCGTCAGCCGCGACCGTCGCTTCGCACGGCGAGAACGTTCCGTCCGCGTCGTGGGGGAGATTCCACCGCCGCCGCAACGCGCGCAGCGAGCGAATCACGCCCAGCCGTCGTCATGGGGAAAGTCACGAAACACACCGAAGGGAAGGGCGACGCGATGGTAAACACGGAGACCGGCGAGGAGACGGAGATGCCGGACGACCCTCTGCGCCCCGTGTTCGCGCCCCTCGGCGTCGCGGAGCTCTCCGGGAAGAAGGCGGAGTACAGGAAGGTGAACGTCCCGTCGAACCGATTCACGCCTCTGAAGGAAAACTGGATGGCGCTGTACGAGCCGGTGACGAAGAAGATGAAGATCGACATGCGCATGAACTTGAAGGCGAAGAAGGTGGAGCTGAAGACGACGAAAGAAACGGAAGACGACGGCGCGTTACAAAAATCCGCGGACTTCGTGCAAGCGTTCTTGCTCGGGTTCGAAGTCCAAGACGCGGTCGCGTTGCTTCGGCTCGACGACTTGTACCTCGAGTGCTTCGAGGTGAAAGACGTGAAGCAGACGTTGAAAGGCGAGCACATGTCCAGAGGCATCGGGCGACTCGCGGGTAAGTCAGGAAAGACGAAGTTCACCATCGAGAACGCGACGCGGACGCGCATCGTGATCGCGGACCAGCACATACGGATCTTAGGCAGCTTCCAAAACATTAAAATCGCGCGCGACGCGTTGTGTAACCTCATCCTCGGTTCGCCGCCGGGGAAGGTGTACTCCAAGCTGCGGAGCATCACCGCGCGGTTGTCCGAGCGGTTTTAACGACGGAAGGTGGTGAGAGGGTGTTCTGTGTAGTACGCTAGTAGAGATCTTTTGAATGCGTGTGATGACGCGACGCGAGAGTACGTAGTTGAACGCGACGCGCCGGCGCAGCTGCTCCCACGGCGCGAGTATTGTCTTGTCCGAAAAATCCTGCCGAACCACAATTTAGCAGACCAATTGCCAGACGGTCGCGGTCACTCTCGCCGACGCCTCCTCTCGTCGTCGGGGAGATTCACGCGGGTTCGCGTTCGGAATAAGATGGCGACCGTCGCGGACGCCTTCGCGACGCGCGAGGCGGGCTTCGATCGAAACGCGCGCGACGCGTTCGAGGACGATCGCGCGCGGTCGCCGTCCTCGAAACGCGGGAACGCGAGCGACGAGGCGAGCGCGTTCGCGACCCCGCGCGCGGGTCTTGCGCGCCTGGAGATCCCCGACCCATGCGACGTGTTCCCCGCGGTCGCCGCGCAAGCGGACGCGTACGGCGACACCGCTCGAGGCGCGGTCGAGGAAGCGCTCCGGTTGCAGAACCTCGAGCGATTCATCCGCCGCCTGGACCTGCGCGACGCCGCGGTCGCGAGGAACGAGCGATCGCACACCGTGACCGGCGCGCGCAGGCACTCCGTGTGCGGCACCGGCGTGACGCGCTCGCGCGTCATCGGCGACGCGACGCGACGCAAGAGGGAAATCATCACGAACTGGGGGAAGCCGTACGACGGCGGCCCGGACGAGGACGTCGTCCGCGGCGTCGGCACGCCGAAAGGATGCCGCGTCACCGCGACCACCTCCGTGTTCGACGCCCATCGTAAAACCCCGTTCGATCGACTCGCGGGCGGCGGGACCGCGCGCGGCGACGGCGGTTACGCGTTCAAAGACCGCTCGTCGATCATCGAGCTCGGGGTGAGCCCGCGCGGGTGCCCGGACAGCGCGAGGGCGATGCTGGACGTCATCGCGCCGCCGTCGCCGCGGTTGGAGCGGACCGAGGGCTGGGATCTGCGCGGGAAGAGCCCCCCCGAGGCGGCGGACGCGGCGGCGGGGAAGGGGAAGGGGAGGACCGCGAGCGAGCGCACCAGGTGGGTGTCCACGGGAATGGAAACGATGGAAGCGTCCGCGCGGTCCGCGATCGACGCGTACGTCGCGTCGTCGCCGCGGTCGCCGAGGACGAGCGTCGGCGCCGCGCGATTTCCGCCGCTTCCCTCGCCGCGCGCGTCGGCGTCGCCAACCTCGCGGCTCTCCCCGCGTCGGTTATCCGTGGACGTCGAGGGAGGGGGACCGCGCGCGCCGACGGAGGACGCCGGGTGGGCGGCGGGGAAGGAGGAGGAGGAGGAGGAGGAGGAGGAGGAGGAGGACGGGGAGACGGGGACGGGGACGGGGACGAGCGGGGATCCCGGGACGCCCGGGAGCGCGGGGACGGTGTCGGACGCGCTGCGCGCGGCGGGGCGGACGGTGCGTCTGCTGTCGCTCGCCGAACGCAAGGCGCTGTTCGAGGCCGCGGTGGAGGAGTCCGTCGCCGCGCTGAGCGATCAGCTGTTCGGTGGGGACGGCGGGGAGCTCCCGCGCGTGAACATCGAAGTCGTGTTGTAATGTTATTAGACGCGTCGCTTTCATCAGAGTCGTCGCGACGTTCTCATTGCGACGCCGCGCCCCCACGAGAGATGGGGGGTCTGAAGCGCCTGGCGTCGCTCGCGCGCGGGTTCGCCGCGAAGGCGGTGAACGGTCCGGGGACGCCGGCGCCGCCCGGGGGTTTCAAGCACCCTCCCGTGCCCGACAGCCTCGAGGGTGCGCTCGGTGCCTTCGCGTCCGTCCACGCCGATCCATCGATCGTTCGATCGACCGGCGCCCGACCGTCGACCCCCCGCTGACGTCCCATCCCCTCTCTCTGACGCGAACACAGGCGTGCAGCGCATAATCGCCGTCGCGTCCGGCAAAGGCGGCGTCGGGAAGTCCACGACCGCGGTCAACCTCGCGTGCGCGGCGGCGTCGTCGTTGGGCCTGCGCGTCGGCATCCTAGACGCGGACGTCTTCGGTCCCTCGGTGCCCATACTCATGAACCTCGCGTCTTCAGGGACGCCGGCGATCGACAAAGAGAACAGGATGCTCCCGCTGGAGAACTACGGCGTGAAGTGCATGTCCATGGGGTTTCTGATCGCGGAGCAGAGCGCCGCGGTGTGGCGAGGGCCGATGGTCATGGGCGCTCTCGGGAAGATGATCAGGGAGACGAAATGGCATCCGCTCGACGTCCTGTTCGTGGACATGCCCCCCGGGACCGGGGACGCGCAGATCAGCATCTCGCAGCGGCTGCCTTTAACCGGCGCGGTGATCGTGTCCACGCCGCAGGAGATCGCGCTCGCGGACGCGCGACGCGGGGTGAACATGTATTCGAAGGTGAACACGCCGATACTCGGTTTCGTGGAGAACATGAGTTACTACGCGCCGCCCGGGTCCGAAGACGACGCGTCCGCTCGAGCGTACATCTTCGGGAAAGGCGGGGTGAAGCACACCGCGGAGGCGATGGGCGTCGAGCTCTTAGCCGAGGTCCCGTTGGATCAGCGCATTCGCGAGAGGTCGGACGAGGGGAGGCCGATCGCGGTGTCGGACCCGGAGAGCGCGGCGGGGAGGGTATACGCCGCCGTCGCGAGGCGGTTGATCGAAAAGACGACGCCGTTCGTGGACGAGGGAGGGGGGTAGGTTGCCGAGAGGACGATGATCGTCGGGCGTAGTCGTGTTGGTAGCGCATTAGTCTTCTTGTTGAGTCTTCAGAGTATTCAAAGTATCTTCGTACAGTACGCTGTCCGTCTTTTTGTTCTCGCGCGGCGCGGCGCGAGCGAATTAAATTTCGTCGCCGTCGAAATCCCCGAGAGGTTCGAAGTACCCCGCCGGGCGGCTGCTCCGTCCCGTGAGCTCTCTGATCTTCTCCAGGATACCCTCGAACGCGTCCTTGACCCGCTCCGGGACGAACGTGCTCAGGTCGTACTTCATGTGCGCGTACCACGCGCCGCCGAGCGCGAGGACGATGAAGAACATCACGATGAAAAACGTCAAAATCGGATGTCCGCCGCCGCTTTTTTTCGCGTCGCACCCGACTTGCCTGATCTGCCCCAAGTCCGGGTCCATGTCCCCCATGTCGCCCTCGCACTGCGTCCCCGCGATCGCCCTCAAATTCGAGCTCGGAATTTCCACGCACTCTAACACCGCACATCTGCCGACGTCGATGTCGTCCATCTTCACGCAGTCGCCCAAACCGTCGACGCGTTCGCTCCCGTATTGACACTCGGTGTCGTACTGCGCGTCGCACGGGCACTTCGTCGCTTCGTCGTGCTTCTTCTCGTAATCTGGCTCGTTCAAGCACCGAACATCGCGCTTGCGACGCGCGAGGGAGTACTTCTGGCCGAGGATGCACTTCCCGGGCGCGCCCGGAGGGTTCGGCGACCACGTCTCGTAGTCCGAGTCCGAGCACACCGGAAACGTAAACGCGGACGCTTGCATATTATTTTTCGGGTCCAACACCGTGAGGCGGTTGAAGTCGAGGATGTACATCACCCCGTCCGGGTCCCCGTCCCTCTCCTCGGAGTCCGTGCCGTGAATGATGAACACGTCGCCGATGCTGTCCGGCGCGACGCGGATGTTGTGCACGCTCATCTTGTTCGACAGCTTGATCGGACCCTCCCAGCACGCGCCCTCGTCTCGCGTGAACCACACTTCGTCCGTCGGTCCCGCGGACGCGAGCTGCGCGGCGACGATTAACCCGCCGTGGTTCCCGAACTCGTATATGTGCGGCCCCTTGAGGATCTCCTCCCACGTCGACCCCGCGTCTCGGGACAAGTACGTGTTCACGAGGTTCGCGTCCGCGGAGAGGTACTGCCCGACGTTCCCGGTCGCGAGGATGACCCCGGGGGCGGACTTTTGCGAGTACACGGACCCGAGCCTCGTCTTCCAGCTCCCTTGCTGCCAGTGCGACTCCCCGTGCAAGTGCAGCTCGCACCGGCCGTTCCCGACGGCGTGACACCGGATCGGTTTACCCTCGGAGTCCGTCAGCGGCGGCGTGATCGACTGCCAGGACCCGCCGCCGTTGTACGTGATCCTCGTGTGCACGAAGTCTTCGACGCGGCCGCGACCGCTGACGACGGAGGGGTCGGAAAACGCGCCGCCGTCGATCTGGTTCGCGATGTATATCCCGTGTATCCCCTCGACGTTGATGAAATCCACCGCGCTGCCGCCGAAGCGAACGTTGCGTCGCATGGATAACGAAAACAGCTGGAGCGTTTTATCGCTGCTGTACAAGTTACCCATCGGCGCGCGCGACTCCACCGGGTCTTCTTCGTCGTGATTCACGGAGATGAAATCCGGCCCGCCGACGTCTTCGCGATAGTCGAAGATCGTGTACCCCTTCTCCGCGAGGGAGACGGGGAAGCACGTCTCCGCGAACGAGCCGCCGCGGTCGTTGGACACACGCAGCGCGATCTCCGTCCCCGGGAACGTGTCCGCGTTCGCTTTATCCTCCGCGGAGGACTGATGGTACTTTTCGCAGTCGCGGAGCTGCGCGACGTAGATGTCGCCGTTTAAAACCTCGAACGAATTTCCGCACATCAACACTCGGTTGTGCTCCGTCTTGAACAGGTCGTGCGACCACACGAAGTGCACGTTGTAGTCCCATGACTTCTGCAAGCCGTCGATCATGTCCTGGTTCGACTCGTACACGGTCGCGAGTATCCCCGGGTGGTCCTCCGGGCCGTCCAGTTGCGTCCCGGGCGCCACGGGCGCCCAGTCGAAATCCACGAACCCGGCGATGCGCGAGTCCGACAGCGTCGTGAGATTCACCCAGGTCTTACCGAAATCGCTCGAGTGCATGAGATCCTCACCGCACAGCTCCCCGGTCGCGGCGTCCGCGTTCATGCACGACCTTCGAAGCGTCATCGCGAGGACGTACTCGGGAAACTCCGGATTAATCTTAAACAGTGAGCTCATCCGCGAGCCCGTGTTCCCTACCGGCGAGGCGAAGCAGTTTTCTTTGTCCGACCCGGGGATCTCGCACGGCTGGATCCACGTCGTCCCCATGTCTCTGGAAGCCCAGTTATAGGAGCCCCAGCCTTGGAGGATGATGAACGGGGACGCGTCCGACGGAGAGATGATCTCCAAGACGTTTCTCGAGTTCCCGTCGGGGTGGACGGCCGCCTCTGACGTCCCTTGCAGGTTCGGGGTCTCGTCCACGAACGGCAGCAGACCGGTGCCGTCGCCTTTCGCAATGTATACCATCCCGCTCTCGGATTTGGCGAACACGCGCGTCTGCGATGCGATGGAAGTGAGCGAGAGGGGAGGACGTCAGAATGAATGCGCGGGGCATTCGTTTCTGGGAGGGAGCCCGAGAATGGAGCCACGAGCGCGGGGGCGAGATCCCGTCCGCGCGAGCGCGGCGCGTACCTTGTCCGGGGCGACTTTCCACTCGAGCTGGTCGGGGATCGTGTCCATCGTGACCTGAGCGCGCGCGGGAGGGAACGGAAGCGATGTCAGTCGTCGTCTGTCGCGCGCGAAGGGACGGCACGAGGGGCGCGCGCGGAAATTAAATTACTTCGTCGAAGCGACGAGAGTGTCGACCGTCGCGTCGTCGCGCGTCGAGCCCGCGCGAGACGCACCGAGGGCGGGACCGCCTGGAAGACATCCTTAGGACAGTCCGCGGCGACTTGAGCGACGAGCGCCGCGAGGACGATCGCGCGAAGCGCCGTCGACATCGCGCGCAGGGTCGATCGCGCGCGGCGACGTGTGTCGACGAAAAGGCGCGCGGGCGCGAGAGGGAAGATTCTAAAACGAACAGAACGCGAAACGCGGTTCGGCGCGGCGCGGCGCGCGAACGAAGTCGTTGGAGTCGCCGATCGCGTCGCACACGCGACCGCGCCGGGCACGCGCACGGGGTACGTAAACTCAGGCGAGATGGCGTCCGAACAGTCCGAGGCGATGAAGCAGTTCCAGGAACTTCAGGTCCGTCCCCGCGCGGCGTCGCGCCCGCGCCGCGCGCGGTCCCTCCTCCATTCGTATTTGACTTTTTCAAGACGAACGAACGAACGAACCGCCCCGGGGACGAATCTGACCGTCGACCGCTCTCGCCTCACCCTTCCTTCACGCCCAGGCGAAGTACGTCGAGATCACGCAGAAGCACAAGCAGCTCGTGACGACGATCATGCAGAAGAAGCAAGACATCCACAGGAGCGCGCTCACGAGGCACGAGCTCGAGCCCCTGCCCGCGGGCGTCGGATGCTACAAAGGGTTCGGCAGGTCGTTCGTGCGCGAGGACAAGTCCGCGATCATGACCGGCCTGGAGGAGATCGCGAGGGCGAGCGACGAGGAGATTAAGAAATCAGAGGGCCAGAAGGACTACCTCCAGAAAGCGCTCGCGGAGACGGAGTCGAACCTCAAGGAGCTCCTCCAAGGGAACGAGGCGCTGTCGAGGGAGCTGTTGCAGTCGGGCGCGATCCAGTGACGGCGGGCGACGAGGAGCGACACGCGGCGGGGAGAAGAGCGGAGGGGACTCGACGGACGGCGACGGGGCAGGGTAGCGCTAACGCGGGTGACGCCAGCGTTGTAATAGACGATGGACGATGCGCCCGTGAGGGTAGTACGAATCCGTGCTCGTCGTCGCGGACCTTCCCGGCGGAGAACCAAACGAAACTTCCGCTCGCATTTTGCGCGGTCAGAACGTTCTGTTCGCGCGAATTTAGTCACGGCACCGCGGTCGGTTGAACCGTCATTCTGGGTTTAACCGTTGCCGTTTAAATTCCGACGTGCGAAATCCAGACCGATGAATCGGCGAATCTCATTGGCTTATCTGCTCAAGAGCGCGATTCCAGCGCGTGCGGGGGTACTTCACACCGCGCAGCCACTTTACGTTCACGTAAACTCGGCAAAATGCAGGCTGTCACCATGAACACCACGCTCGGCCTCGGCCTCGGGCTCCGCGCCCGCGCTCGCGTCTCCGCGAAGGCGAAAGCGACGACGCTCTACGGCGCGCCCGTCGTCGGCGATTCCGTCAAGCTCTCCGTTCGCAAGACCGCGAAGCCGTCCGTCGTCGTCCGCGCCGCCGCGGAGCCGCTCATCGAGGCGCCGTTCAAGGGCATCAAGGACGACATCGCGGGCCGCACGCCGGTGTACCTCGACGATTTCAAGCAGGGGCTCAACGGCAAGGCGTTGGTGCGTCCGATCGCTCTCGTACCCCTTCGCTAATCCGAACGATCACCCATAATTGCCACGCACGCACGCGTCCGGCGCGCGGGAAAACGAGCCGTCGTCGATACGCGCGCGTATCGCCTCGGGACTTCCCGCGCTTCTCGGAGTTTTTTCTGGAACCCGTTTCCTCGCGATTCGTCCTCGCGAGGGGGGGTCGGACGGTGTCCCGCCGCGCCGCGCGCGGGAATCGTCCAGCGGATTATCAATGCCGGATAACAAGGCGAAATTGTTCGTGCACGCCTAAAAAAATCAAATTACTGATCGCCGCGACCCCAAAACTTCCGATCTGCAGGCGTCCGTGTGCTTCCTCTTCTTCGCGGCGCTCGCGCCCGCGATCGCCTTCGGCGCGGTCCTCACCGGCGCGACCAACGGCATGCTCGGCGCG
>MDSW01128192.1_pt1 | contig 61365 bp, 104 predicted proteins | sample 811171 | NCBI WGS metagenome assembly MDSW01 (sample SAMN05326641, study PRJNA326480) | marine metagenome | isolation source: seawater | place: Atlantic Ocean: North West | collected 2012
ATACCATTAAACCCACCAAGTATAAATGTCTTAGTAGGTTGAATGGTTTCTAAAAGGTTATCTTCGGTTGGGTCTGTATTATCTTCTGCAATATATGCCCCAACAACAACTACTTCTTCGATTTCTTTTGCTTCTATTGTTACAGAAAACAATAGTGCAAACATTATTATTAGTATTCTCACCTATGCTCCACCGACTCCTTGTTGAAACCACCAAGGCATTACACGGTTTGTCCAATTAGCAAATCCCCTCTTCTCGTTGATGTAATAGATACGATATCCATCAACAGGGTCTCTGCGTTTACAATAATCTGGCATTGCCTGATAGAACTCAGTTAGTCCAGTCTTAGGACAGTTCTTAGGACATGCCTTGAGTATCTTAGCAAGTTTCTCTTCCGTAGAATGTGTCTTGCCATACCGATATGTATACTCTTTACAAAGTTCCATGAAATGAGTATACAACCACTGATAATTAGCAGTGGATTCTCTGCACCAAATAGCAGATGGATGGTTGACCATCGATGCCTTATAGAGTTTGTCCTCTAAGGTAGGATGTAACCATCGTTTGAGTTTGTGACCATTCTTGTTCTTGTCATAGTATTCCTCACCATCCAAAACACGGTGGGCAGTTGACAACAACTGAGCAGACTCGACAATCATCTTTACGACATGCTTGTCTATCATCCATTGTGCAGATTGCACAGGGTCACGGTCTAAATGAAATATATTCATAGTCTTGATATTCTCCCTAGGGTATCTTCGACATCACCAAATGTCAGATGCCCTAATACATCTTCGGTAATTGGTGTATCATAGCATATCTCACCCTGATTGTCAAGTACCGCAATCTCCCATTTGCCATTCTCATTTCCATAAGAATAGTCATGTTGAACTACACTTGCACCATATCCATTCTCAAAAGAATAACATAGTCGCATACCACCATCCCTAACGGTTCGTTCAACAGTGAATGCTCCTTTAATCATCATGTATTATCTCCTTTGGTATATTTCACCTGTCCTTGTTTGTCAAACTTCCCAGGCCCTTTGGGACTAGGAAGTCTTAGATAAAGAACTAAAATACCGATGGCAATACCAACAAAACCACCGATAAGTAAGTAATCAATCACAAGCATTACGCACCTATTGCGATATAATATCCGTCTGCCATTACACGCATGTAAGGCGTATTACTCATTTGTTCTTTGACATACAGAGTTGAACCAGTGAAAAACTCACATGCTTCACGCATCTCTGGCAATTGATTGATATGAATTACCGTATCAATTGGGTCTTTCCAGTTCTCCATTTCGGATGTCAAAGTATTAAAAGCAGAACGCAATTCATCAATCCGTTCTTGTGTTGCAAATGTCATCATGCTACATTCTCCTTCATTATCGCTGCGAATTTACCCATTCCACCTTTCCACGCATCATCGTTACCCAGTTCAAGAACAGGGTTAACTTTTTTGATGATACTCATTCGGAATTCGTAATGTTCCTTTTTGAAGTCTGCATTGAACAGAACACCATTACCAGTATCGACTCCATCAAACTCAGAGTCTACCCATTCAGAAAATGTCTGAACAGATGATGGAAACTCTTTGCAGTAGAGATTGTTCTCCATGCAAATAGATGCAACGAATGCCATGGCATCCTGCTCTCGTTCCAGACCTTCCACAAGGTAGTCAGAACCACCTTTGAATTTCCAGTACGCATTACCATTTGCGAACTTACCGTCCTCACAATGAGCGCCGTAGTTCTCTAGGTATTGGGTCATAACAACAAACTTCATAATTTACCTCTCACAGTTTAGTTAGTATTATACTCTCCTTTACTGAATTTGTCAAGTAAAAAATCATAGGACTTTTCACAGTATTCTTTGAAAGTAAGAGTCTCCTCTCCGTATGCTTGTCTTTCTTTGCAGTTTTCTTTCCAGTACCACATTGCGAAATCTTTGAATTCGTCAGTGTATACTTTCGTCATACCGCACCTTTTTTGACACAAGTTACATTTTGTGTATATGGTGCAACTTCTCTCGCCGCAAATACACACGCCTCTTTGGAGTTGAACTCCTGAGTCTTTATCTCACCAGTAGACAAAAACATGAATAGAACAAATATTTCCATACTATCTCCGTTTAAGCAGCCCTTGCGAGGACTGCTTCACTATCAAAGACTGAAAAGAAAAACGGTTTCTTTTCCTTCTTCCCTTCTTCATTCTCAACAGTTTTGTAACCAATCAAGGTTGCACACTTCTTGAGACCCTTCAACTTCTTACCAGACAGACCTTTCAACTTGATTGCCTGTTTGAAAGTAAGAACTGATTCGACACCACACTCAGCAAGAATTGCTTCATTCTGTCCAGTGTATTCATATCCAGTTACATAGTTTTTCATCGTTTACCTCTCAATTATGTTATTATGATAACAAGTCTAGCACAAAATGTCAAGCCTTTTTGGCAGAAATTTTGAACGATGCTACCTTCATATCACCAAAAGGGTCAATGTTACCTTCCCAAATGATATCTTTCAAATCCAGATATGCAAAGTTCTGGACTTCATCCATGGAGTCACCATAGAACATCTTAGCACCTTTATTTCCATTTTCAAAGATTACTTCAAGTTCTGCTTGAAACTCACCATCAACATTCATAGGATAATTCATCTTACATTCCTTCCAAAAAAATACCTAAAACACACAGTAGGGGAAACCCAAAGAAACCAATTGCTAACTCAATTGCCTGTTTCCGATACATCTTTTGTTCACGAACACTCAGTTTCCGTCCACCAACAAACTCAGCACCAATAAATTTCAACATAATCAATTCCTTTCTCTTGACTATATAAATACTATACATCAGAAAAACATAAAATGTCAAGCGTTTTTTTAATAAAAAAAGCATTTTTTTAAGATTAAAAGAGGTATAAATAGTATCATGGCAGACGATTTATTTGATTTTGGATTTACCCTTGTAGACGAGGACGAACTAGATGCGGTGCAAACAGCAGTCGCAACTGCTAGTTCTGCGTCTTCTTCTGTTGAGGAAACTCAAGCAAAACTTGACAAACTGTTCAATGCAATACAACCATTGTTATCGAACCTAAAGGCAAACCCAGAAAAAGAATTTATCAAGTGGCCTAATAGATTAGAAAAAATAGAACAGTTTGAAGATATCATTCAAGGAATTTATTCAGGAGAATAACAATGGCAGTAAAAGTATTAGGCACAGAAGCAGCGATGGGAATTACCTCTGGTAATGGAAGTAACTTTGGTAATGCTTCAGTAGTCAGAGTAATTAACACCACTGCTAACGCACATCTAGTAACAGTAGAGACATCAGCAGGTGTTGCCCTAGGAACATTCACTCTAGCAGGTGGAGCATCTGAAAAGGTACTCAAAGGCACAACAGATGAAATCTTTGCGGCGAATGCAGGTGTCAAAGGTGTAGCAGTCGGTTTCAGCACATAGGGTAAAAACATGTTACTATTCAAAGGTCACCCAGAGTCCGTAGGGAAGACTCAAAGAAAATATAAAGCAATCCCTATGGCAAAGAAACAAGAGATTGTAGAAGAACTGCGTGAAGGTATGCATGGATACAAAGGTTACGAAATGCGTGGCAGGGAAATTACTGGACTGTTTATGGATGCAGTACAGATTCATGCATTTCTCACTCTCATGAACTATAAGAGAATTCTTGTTGTTACATCATATGAAGATTCAAAGTATGGTGCATTAACTCAAAACAACTTCTTCCCAATAGGTCATGCAGGTGACCATATGTTACCACTAGTGCATCACTTCAATGAATCAGATGCGAAGATGTATGTTACTAAGGTAAAGAATGGTGACTCAATTTTCTCAGAACTATATGACAAGTTTGAAATCCCATCCGTAAATGTAGACTCATACTACACTCTAGGTTCAAAGTTCAAAACCAAAACCAATGTTAAGTTTGATGCAGTAGTTCTTCTAGGAAGTAACGGCACAAAGAAAGGTTCATATCAAGCAAACAAAATCAAAGAAGAGTTTGCTCCATATTGTAAAGAAGACTTTGACCTAATTGATATATACAGAGGTTTTGCAAATACTAGTGGTTCTCCACATAGAAGTCTAAAAGGTAATCAAGTAAAAGTTGACGAAATGATGGGACATCGACACGGATATAAAACAGTGATAACTCTCAGACCTTGGGATTTTGCTAATGATATTCTTTTTGTGAGAGCAAGAGATAACTTAGCATGGAATAAATATATGAGGATATTTTAATGACTAATGAAGAATTTTTAATAGTAGAAAGAAAGGGTGATGTAGCAGACCAATATGAGTGTCGGTTAATCACAAGAAAGTCTTTCTTAAATATTATTGCATCAATTCAACTTGCAACAAAAAACTATTTCGAAGGTAATGGTTCTGAATCATCTTTAGCACCCAACGAAGAGAATGTTAAGGCATCATTGCTCCGTCACATCACTAGTGGTTGTGTTCTATCTAATGTAGTAGAGCATTTCGATAAGACAGAATGTTTACTTGTTCCTAACTGGAACGAATCAGACCACACATCTCTTTTTGTAGATGACTCTGCACCTGAACCAATGAGTAAATCTAATATTGGTGGAATGATGGCGCCTATTGTTGCTAAGTATTTCAACACTAAAACTAATTGGACTGTTGCATTACCATCTGGTAATAGTCTCTTCAAGAGTTTATATGGACATTTTGGTGTTGAAGTAATAGAGTGTAATAAGCAATATACTATGGCAACAAATGACTGGACATGTACACCACCTGCTAATACTCAATATGATTGTTTAGCATTATATGGTATTAGTACAGAAGGTAACACTTACACTGCTTCAGATGTCAAAGGTGATTTCTCTGATTACATTACTGCGGATTGTAAACTTCTAGATTATAATGAAGACCATGCAGTAAGAGAAAAACTATATGAAGGTAAAACAGTAGCACAGGCAAGAGCAGAAGGTGTTGATGTTGCAACAAGAATTAGTGATACCCCAGATAATTTAGATACTATTCTAAACTTCTCAAACACTAATACTATTCCTACAAATCATCACAATAACACTAAGTTTGCAGCCTTACTATCGAAAGTATTACCATCACAACAACAATCATTTAAGGCATACTAATGTTATCTTTCCAACAGTTTGTAGAAGGTGTTAATGACCCTGCAATCTTCAAGGCAATATTCCTTGCAGGTGGGCCTGGGTCTGGTAAATCTTTTATTGTTGGTAAAACTGGTCTAACCAGTATGGGATATAAGGTAGTCAACTCTGACGATGCCTTTGAAAACTCTCTCAAGAAAGCAGGAATGACAATGACTCCTGACGATATCTTCTCAGTTAAAGGACAGGAGATTCGTGGTAAAGCAAAAAGACTTACTGCTAAAAAGCAAGAACGCTACCTGACAGGTCGATTAGGAATAGTAGTAGATGGTACTGGAAAAGACTTTCAAAAAATATCGAAACAAGTTCGGTCAGTTCAGGCATTGGGTTATGATACTGCTATGATATTTGTTAACACTGATTTAGAAACTGCGGTTAGAAGAGATGCAGAAAGGTCTAGAACTCTGGGTAGAGAAGAAGTAACCAAGATGTGGAAAACTGTACAAAGTAATATTGGTGCTTTCCAGAGAATGTTTGGAAAACCAAATATGTTGATTGTTGATAACTCAGACGGTAAGAACTACGAAAAAGAAACTGTCCGTGCTTACAGAGATGCGATGAAATTTACGAAGAAACCACCACAGTCTCAGAAAGCACAGAACTGGATTAAGCAAGAAAAACAGAAAGCAAAAAGAACCTAGGGTTCATTTGGTGCATTCAATCCTTGAGAGATTATTAGTTGTTCTAACTTAGAAACTCTCTCCTCTAAGTCCTCAATACAAATTTTACTTTGCTCGACAACTTCTTCGGTTGAGGGTCTCCTATTCTTTTCGTTTGCTTCACGAATCTTTCGACCCATGTAGTCCCAATAAGATTCTCTTGCCATTAGAAATACTTGTTATAAAAATCTTGACCTACTAGTGCGATAACAACTACACCAGTAATACCTGCGATGAATCCTGCACCGAATACGGATGCGACTAGATTAACAACACCAACTGCCATGGCAACTTCCGTTTGGACTAGTTCCCAAGTAGTTTGGATGTACTCATTTACTAATACTAATTTATCTTTGATATATTCTAACATATATTACTCCTCTGCGTAAACGATTTTACTTTCTTCAACAACGACTAGTTTATCGTCATCTACAAAGTTATTTATCGTTTTATAGTATTTGATATCACTCTCTGAGAGCATATCGAAGGTAAAACCTTCATTCATTTTGAAGATACGATAGTTATTATCGTCTTCTGGAATCTCTGGGTATTCTCTGCGTAATACTTCCAGTCCTTCTTGTCGTGTCATTTTTGACTCCTCTTGATTGGCGCACATGGCAAGACTCGAACTTGCAACCTACAGTTTAGAAGACTGTTGCTCTATCCAGTTGAGCTACATGTTCATGATACTTCTTATAGCACAATGCTACATGTTTTGTCAACTCTTTTTTACAACAATCTCCACATTTTTTCCGACAGGTATCTTGATATTGTCATGCACATGATGCAATACAAATTTGGTATGTGGAAACTCCTTGAACATGTTTGTCCAGATTGGTCTCCAGTTTCCTGCAAGTCTCACAGTATTTTGTGTTCCTCTGTCTGATTCTAATAACAAGTCAGTAAAACTAGTCAAGTCCATATCAAAGATACTATCAAATCCATATAGGTGAACTTCATCTGCTCCCATTTTATTACATGCAAAATGGGTTGCCATATGTCCACAATTAAAATTAGTGTGTGCTTGGATTGTTCCATCCCCACCCACATCAGCATACTTAGGTACATGGGTATAGAAACCTTTTATCAAGTGACTATATTTCATGTAAAATGTTCCTTGTTGTTCCATCCATGCTTTTGGACGATTACCAAGAATCCAATCATACATATCTAATCTGATATGTCCTTCCTGTAGTGCCTTCATCATTTTGAAGTCAACCATACAGGTAGCATACACCTCATTTCTAGGTATTTCGAAAGGTGGCATATTACAGATAAGTAATTTGCCTTCTGTTCCTCTTTCGTAGATGCCTGTCTGAGGCCCATTGCCTAAGATGTTTACTCTCATTTATCTTTTGCCACCAAAGTATTCTTTTGCGTGACCCTTCTCAACGAGATATTGATTTAGAGATTTATCACCAAACTCTCCTGCCGACCAAATCTCACCTAGGATTCTACCGTACTTACCAGTAGCATCATAAGTCTTAGTCTTCAGAATTGCAGGTTCACCCTCTTTACAAAAGTTCTTACAAAATTCTTTTGCTTCTAGACCTTTTGCTTTTTCTTCTTTGTCACGAGTGCGTGACTCCCATGCGTCAATACCATATAGTCTTACTCGTTGTTTCTTGAGAACAACATCGAATCCTAAATCGATATCAACATCAACTGTATCACCATCAACCCAACGGTCAATGGTACATTTATATTCGTACATTTACTTACCGTGTCTTTGTTCAAACCCATGTCCAAAGTGGTCATGGAGAAATTTTAGTTTATCTTCTGCGTCAACTGCCTTGGTTATTTCCATTTCAATTGCCCCAATGATATCTGGATGTTCTCCGATACCTGCACTATTCTTAGTGTAGACTTCAACATTTGCTTTCGCAACTGCGATGTCACCTTCTAATTTAGTGCAAAGTGCTTCTAATAAAACATTCATAACATACTCCGTATTACTTCATTTCCCTTTGCACCAGTATGGTGAACTATCTTGGGATTTTTTACTGCTATACCATCTATGTAGTCAATCCTTAAAGTGTTATATGCGTGGGGTAAAGGATTGATGTAGGTGAGTTTCTTAATCTCATCTCCCCCCATCATTAGGTATAGCACTTCTTGGTCACCCTGTACTGGGTTAGACTCACACTCTGTTGTCCAATCGTTGAGTATAGATGGACACCCCTCAACTAATACAACACCAGAGTTATACCATTTACCTAATTCGTTTCGTCTTCTTGTCCATGGTCTATCTTCTACCATGCCTAATTTATTTGGTTCTGATAAGTCAAAGATATGTTCTATGTTACCTTTAATTTCACAATCGGTGTCTATCCAACATACTTTATCTACACCTCTTGCAACTGTTTCGATTGCCATAGGTTTCTTAAACCATCCTTTGGCATTTGATATGATAGGCACAACCTCATCAAAAGATGATTCCATAGAACTCCTCATGAACTCTGACATACCAAAGTCTGCCAAAACAATCTTTGCTTCTTGATTGTGTTGTCTGAAGTTATCCATGAACCACGGTAGTTGCCACTCCGTCTTATCATCACATCCTGTTAGAAAGTATTCACGCATCGATTATCTTATAGTCCTTGTTCCAATTATGTTTTGCTACACATCCTTGTTCGTTCTGGATAGTGGTAAAACTATCATCAACATATGCACAGAATGGATAATACTCTTGTAAGAATGGGAAGGTGTCTAGGTTCAGATATAAGTCGGTTGGTTTAGCATGTTTAGATGCTTCTCGTACCAACCGACTTGCACCTTCTGGTGTAATCATGTATGCGTGTGCGCCTGGGAAATATCGTTTTGTGGTTAAAGGATTAACTCCAAGAGTTTTGGGAGTATTGAAATTTCCATAACTAGGCGCACCGATATTCATTACATACCAGAAATCTACTGTCGGAAGTGGTGCAGTAATAACTGCATCATGTTCAAATATTGTATATACTTCATCACCCATAGCACATTCTTTCCATAAAGTATAGTGAGATAAGAATGCAGAGATGCAATTTAGATTACGAGAATACTTCTCATCAAAAGCATTGGGTGGTATAGATTCGTTCTCTAACATCTCAAGTGGTTCATGTTCTAATGGGTTGATAGCACGAAACATTTCTATGTTAGCAAAGTGTTTCTTACCACTTGCAATACATCGTTCAGCAACTTCAATGCTCTGAGGATTCTGTATTAGTGTAATTACTTTTGCTTTCATTGTGTCGTGGTTGATTTCAACCCCTTCTGAACTTCTGTATAATATGGATACACGATTTGCATCCAAGGAAAGAACTGTCGATTCATTAACGCATCATTAGGCCACATTCCTATTTCTCTTACTTTATCTAGCAGTTTCTTAGCACCCTTGGGTGTGATGACATATGCAGAGTTTCCTGCCAGTCCTTGTGGCACATCTTTCTCATCTATGTATGGGACAGATTGCACTCCATGTATTTTTCGTGCAAGTTCGTCAAAGACATATGCTCTACGAGTTGCCCCAATTGGTGAATTAAGTCCCATTATACCACCTTTGAAATACTTTGTCAAGGAAGAAAAATCAAACTTTCTTTTGAATAATGCATCGTGTTCCAGAACTACAATAGTCTCATTGTTATCAATTGCAGTCTGCCAACATCTCATATGCGAAACCATACAAGCAATCCTTGATTTGATATTCTTGGTTTCATAATGAGTAAGTCTAAGACCAGTGTTTATATCAACACCATCTTGAGATGCATCTACAGGATAGGTATACTTGATATCTTTCATACCAAGTTGCTCCAGATGTTCTTCGATAGTATCAGGAGTTGTTGCAGGTAGAATAACAGGGTCTACTTGACTCTGTGTTTTTTCAATTGACTCAATCAATAATCGTGTTGCTATAGTAGCATCGTGATTATTAATCAGAGATATAATGTAACCCTTCAGCATCTTTCACTAGTTCCCAATCTTTTGCAGAATATGCTCCACCATGATATGATAAATGATAATGTCCTTGTGACTCAGACAGAACTTGATACCAACCTTCTTCTGCCCCTCTAAGTTTCTTGTCTTTATATAGTTGATTAACATAACCCCAATCTAATGCTTCTTTGGGATGAATAATCAATGCATCATTAATATAAAAAGAATCTCTACCCTTGAAACATTTTTGTAATTCATGGTGATAGGTATTATACTCTGCTCCTTCACTTCGTGTATTGAAACCGTAAGTCATTTCCTCTTCATGACATTTATCAATCCACTCTTGCCAATCTATCTGACTAGATACAATTGTTTCATATCTTGCTCTAACAATAACATCTGCTTCTATCTGGTCACATGCCCATGCATGTAATAATATTTGTTTATGCCAATGTGCGGATGGTTCTTTTAGTTTTTTAAGTCTTTTAGGTATCTTAGATAACGGTTTACTAAGAATATATCTTCTTCCTCTTGCTTCACCATCAGGATACGGATTAGTATCAAACAATGGATGATAAGTATTTACTGGTTCGTCCATACGGAAGTCTGGTTCAAATGGCATCTTGATACCAGTGTAAGTTGCCGTATACAAATCATCATGAGGAATCCGTTCTCTTAATAAGTCAATATAGTCTTGACCAGTATACATCCCTGATACAACTATAGCAACACTCACACTAATCTCTCCATCTGACACCCACCATAATGTGAATAGTGATTATCATCTTTTGATAACACTTGATACCATCCCCATTCGGCAGCCTTTAGTTCCCTGTTGTTATGTAGTTCTGATACTTTATCACAGTCCCATAATTTGTATGGGTGAATGATAAGAGTATCCATAAGATAATATCCCCAATCATTATGTTCTGTTAAACCATGCGGAGATATTCCTTTATCTTCAGGTGGCATAAACTTAGGGAGTTCATAAACCTGTTCCCATACTTGCCATCTACTTAGTCTTGTACCGAATCCTAACGCACAGTTCTCTTCGTATGCTTTTCGTATGTAGTTTTCCCATACAGTCTTTGATGACACTACACAATCATGTCTTGTTCTTATAACAACATCACAAGGTTCTATCTGTTCCATCAACATATTGTGTTGTAGAATCTGTTTGGTTCTGTGTTGTGTTGTTCCACGAAGACTTTTATTAACCCTACATCGTTCTCTATATTCATGTGCTTTGAATGTTGGATAGGGTTTTGTGTCTACTACAGGGTGATATTCCATCTCAGGTTCAGGAAATTTGAAGTCTACATCCTCGTCACTAGGCAACCAAGTAGAAGTATAGACCGCATCTGGTTTCAGATGCTCTGTCATATTCTTTAGGTTTTTTTGCCAGTTACCTCTGACTTGACCAGAGACAAGGAGTGCGGTCTTCATGACTTGAAGTTCTCCAAATAATATCGTAAGTCTTCTGGTGTTCCTAGTCCCCACATCTTAGAAGCAGTGTGAGTAAATATTTTCTTATCATCTGCAATTGCTTGGTTGAATACTGGACATACATAGAACTCGTTGTTTACACGAATATCCTTTTCAATCATTTCCTCTGCATAATTTACAAAGTCCTTACCCTTTGCCCAGTAATAATATCCTACTGTTGCTTGATTACTGATAGGATTCTTTTCTGCGACTTCGGTTACAAGACCATTCTCATCTGTCTTTGCGAATGACCACTTAGGGTGAGTTGCTTCGAAGGTAACGATACCACCGTCAGCACCTTTCTCATTCATTGCGTACATGAACTCCATTACATCCCATTCGACATACTGGTCAGAGTTTGCAAAGAATAATGGGTTATCATTATTAATCAGGTCTTTTGCTAGTAATGCCGTACAGGCTGCTCCTTCGGTAATACCATCAACATCGATAATCTTACAATCAGGTGCAATCAATCCTAACATCGTATCCAAGTTAAATTGTTCACGGTGTTCTTTCTGTACCACAAAGATATAGTTTGCTTCTAGACCTAGGTTATCTACTACGGTCTGAATCATTGGTTTGCCATTGACATCAATCAATGGTTTAGGGAATGTGTATCCTGCTTCACGGAAACGAGTTCCTGCTCCTGCCATAGGAATCAGGACATTAAGTTTATCATTCTTCCATTTTTTACTCATCTTATTTCCTTTAATCTTAGGGAATATATTATCTATGGTCACATCATAAGGGTTGTCTACTCGTATATATTCTGCTCTACTGCGTTGGGCTGCCAACAATCCAGGCGGTGAATCCTCGACAATCACAGTCTCCTCTGGTAGAACACCCATCATAGACATTGCTTTCCAATACATCTCTGGATGTGGTTTACCATTCTTAACATCCTCATTAGATAGAATGACTGAACAGTGATGTATTAGTTTTGTTTTAGAGAGTGATGTTAGAACTGACCTACGAATAGAGTTAGAACAGACACCAATCATATATCCATCATCTTCTAGTTTTTGAAACAATTCACAGATTGCATCAATAGGTTCTAACTTACTGAGCAGTTGTCTGGTGTATAATTGTTTCCCTGCGGATATTTGTTCGTGCCACTCTTTGGGTAAACCCTTCTTCTTGGTTAACATTTCAAGTTTCTGAGTGGTCTTCAAACCATCATAAGTTGAAGTATGTTCTTCTTCACTTATTGTATAGTCTGTTTCAAATTTGCTATATGCACTGATATATTCAATCGCATCATTCAATGCAACATAATGTATTTTCTTGGCATCAATCAGAACACCATCTAAATCAAATAGAACTAGTTTTATCATTTCTTTATCGCAATAATGTAAGTGTCACCACAATGGGTTTCTTTTCTTCGGTCATGATGTTTAGTTTTATATCGGTCTAGTTGCGTTATAAACATATTGTATTGCAACATATTAAATCTCTCAGGTTGTTTTAATAACCAAGGGTGGTCGAGTTCACTTTGACTCATCCTGTCCATAGGCCACACATCTTCGATAAAGTATGTTCCGTCATCCTTTAGAAATGGCATAATATTTTTGAATGTCTTCAAATTTGCTTCAGGCCAGTGCGCTCCATCATCGATAATGAAATCAAACTTAATGTCATCCCATTCGTTTCTTATTTTCGTACCAACAGATGCATCCATAGAATTTGCCTTCAACCATCGAACTCGACTCTCTTTTAGAATCGGTATATGCGCTGGTTTAGTTCTTTGGAAGATATCTATCGTATAGATGTTTGCCTTCGGAAAGTAATCATGGAATGCTTGAGTAGATGCACCAAGATATGTGCCTATCTCTAGCAAGTTAATCGGTTCATCTTTTACCGACTCAAAGTATTTTTCATACTCCATGTAGTAGTGATGTTTTTTTGTGCCTTTATCACAATCGTAATTATCAAATAGTGTCTTTAAGTCCATCAAGTCTTTCCCACTTACAATACCATCTATTTCTATCTGGCATCCATTCTGTTATAGTATAATCGTATTTATTAGCAAAGAAAAGCATCCATTCAAGTGTCCAGTGAAAGAAAGGTATCTCATTTACTTTTGGATTCTCGTGGTCACGGTTACTTGGGTTGACTCTCCAATAAATTCTAGAGTTCGGAACTAGGCATTTAGTAATAGCATCAATCTGCTTATCGATAATTTCTGCATCCCCAAAGTTGATACTACCTAAACAAAAGGCAACATCAAATAATCTTTTACCAACACTGTCCCATTCTTCTATTGCAGTATTGGGTATGTCTGCACCTATATCTGTGATATCGATACCGACAAGATGGTCAAGGTGACGAGAAAAAGGATTGATTCCACAACCCACATCAAGGACGGTTTCGTTCTCTTTGATTTCCTCAATGAGTTTGAATCCAGTCCAATAGTATCCGTCAAGTCCTGCCGTTCTTGTCCCAGGCCAGTCATAGGTAAAGTAGTTCCTTAACCATTCTCTGTCATAGTCCATATATAATAATCTCGTTTGCCATCATTATGTTTTTCAAGTCCTTGCTCTTCTACAAATCTTAGAATGTGTTTGTTCTGTAATTTGATTTGAGACATCAGACCTTCATCATCAATGTAATAGTTTTTATAATTGGGATAACTGATATCCCATCCACCTGCTTCATGCCACCAGTCAAAACATTCTTGGTCTGGACGGTATACTATATGTATGTCATCCTTAAATTGCGTTAACCAATCTAATTGATAGGCAAATAAATGTGACTTGATGACACGGAATCCAACACCTTCATCATCGAAGGGTAAGTCCCAACTCTGAGGAAAGTTATTGAATTCCATACCTGAATCAAAGTATGCTCCACGATGCATGATTTGTCCATTGACTTTATACTCTCTATCTTGTCTAAAGTCAGACTTGTCAATATCATCACGAACATATAGATGGTCTTCTACATATCCAGACCACCTAGACCCAGGCGCACCAGTCACAAATATATACTTCATCGATACAAGACTTCCAAAGGAAAAACTAAATCTGATTTATATATCGATTTCAAACCAAGAGCATTCTGATTGAATGTCACCATAGTTCTTAGTGTATCTTGAGTAATCAAAGTCATGAGTTGGTCTCTATGAGAATCACCCCAGTCACCAGTGAACCAGTCATACTTACCAACCTTTTCTTCGATTGCTTTGATTGACTCTGGATTAGTCGCAACTTGATTCATTGCTTCTACAAGTCTATCACGATATGGATTATCTTTTGATACCCATAATGCTTTCTGTAGACCATCACGGAATGATTTCAATAGTACATATGCATTGTAGAAATCACCAGAAGGTTTCTTACCCCACTTCTCATAGTACAGGTCTTCAAATTGACATTCACAGGTAAGATAGTTAGGGTCATCAACATGACCTTCTTCTGACATTACCCCATGATGAAACCATACTTCTGCATCTTCATTTCCTGCCACATGTTTTAGATACGCCGCAGGATTCTCACGAGTTGCAGTAAGTTCTCCTCTACGGAATGCAAGTCTTCGTTCACCACCAGACATACCTTTTACCCATGTAATCTTGTTTTCGAAACAAGCAACATATCCATGTACAGTGTTCTCAGGTGGACACATCAACATAGTCATTGCATATGCTTCTGGTGTCATACCTGAACCTGCGGAGAAAGATACTTTATCTGGAAAAGTTTCTAGAGTTTTTAGTTTACCTACAATGATATTCAGATTCATCAATCCAATAGATGCGTAGTCACCATAGTTATAGTCAACCTCTTCTTGTAAGAATGAGATACCATTACCACCATGAGATACCATAATATTAGATGGGTCTGATTGTAGTTCGTTATGGAACTCATTGAATCCACCAATGTCACGAGCAGAAGGTAGATGCACAAGTTTAATTGGTGCGTCTGTATACTTCTCTAACTCTTTTGCAACAATGGTTGCCCAAACAGATGTTCCACCACCCACTTTCTGTGGGATGATTAAGTTATAAGAATCAGGTGCAGGAAGTTCATCATTTGCTTGTGCAGATGCCCATTCCAGACCTTCAAAGAAACCATCGTCTGTTGAAAAAGCAGGGATGGTAAGTAGTCCGACTATGAATAGTCCAAAGAGGATTTTTTTAAGATACCCCATGTTAATACTCCTAAAGTTAGTATCATGAGTGTAACAAATATCGGTCTCGTAATAAGAGTTTCAATTGTATACAACCCATTGACTTGTAAAGTCATGTTTTCGATTCGTTCTGATAGAATGAATCCTATAAGTAATGCAGGTCTACTAAATCCAAATCTCTTTGCAGTCAGACCTATAATACTGCAAAGGATTATCATAATATAATCTTCCCATCCACCTGTGTATTGAACACATGCCCATACGACAAATGCCAATAGGAATGGAAAATAATACTTGTAGGGAACTTGTGTTATCTTAGCAATCCAGTTTGTCCCTAATAAACATATGATTGCAACGACTATACTACCACATAGAAACCCAAATGTCAAGGAAGAAAAGAATTTTTCGTCAGCAATCAAGTCAATTGACCCTAACTCAAAATTCAGATACGCAAACAATGACATCAGGACTGCGGTAAATGGTGCGCCTGGAATTCCAAACAATACGGCAGGAAGCATAGATGTTGCTTTCTGTGAATTGTTTGCTCCTTCTGCACCAATGATACCTCTTATGTTGCCTTTACCAAAAGCAGGTTTAGGGTTTGGTGTAGATGCTACTGCTTGTCCATAAGCAATCCAATCTGCGACTGCACCACCTAAAGCAGGTAATGCACCTATGAATGCACCTATCACTCCACCCCTAAGTGCTAACCATCGATGTTTCCATACTGCCAACATACCTTCAAGAGTCCCACCTTGGGATACTCTTGCAGTCTGTCCTCTTTGGAAACCAGTCAATAGTTCTGGTATAGCAAACAACCCTGCAACCATAGGCATCAATTGAATACCGTCTTCCAGATAAAACCAACCAAGGGTAAATCTTTCAGATGCGGTATTGGGGTCAGTCCCAATTGCTCCAAGGAATACACCAGAGAACAATGCGACCAACCCCTTTATCCAATTATTACTTGCTATGAAAACAACAAAGGCAAAAGCAAGTATTGTAAATGCCCACAATTCTGGAACACCAAATATCAACATCAATTGAGCATAAAATGGTAAGAACAAAAATACTAGAGAACCCCACAACAAACCATTTAATGTTGAAGTGGTAACCGCAGCTGACAGAGTGTAAGTTGCCTTACCCTGTTGTGCTAACGGAAACCCATCAACCATAGCAGTTGCGGCGCTGTTTGCGCCTGGGATTCCTAGAAGTATTCCAGTATAACTGTCACCAGTGGTTGACGCAGATACGACTGCCATGCAGAATATTACTGCTAGGTATGGGTCAGGAAACAGATGGATAAAACCAAAGACTGCTAACAACCCAGTTGTCGCACCAGCGGCAGGTATAACCCCAATGAGCAAACCATACAGGACTCCTAGTAATAGGACTCCTAGTTCAATCATTAGAATTTATATTTGAATGCCAGTGTGGTGTATAAAGATTTCTTGTCTAGATTATCGTCCACTTGATACCAAATTCCAGGCGCAATGGCAAATCTTCCAATCTTTCTTTCATACTCAAAAATAGTCAGGATATTCTCAAGGTCACCATCGTCTACACCATCTTTACCTAGTGCGAAACGAGGGTTCACAGAGATTTTAATCTTGTTTTTATCCCACTTATATTGGTAACCCAATTGAATCCAAGGACGGATATATTCATCCTTACCTTCTTGGTGACGGAACTCAAATCGTTTACCGATTGAGAATCCTCTCCATTTGAATCCAACTATATCGAATCTAGGACGGTGTTCATACTTACCGTTGTTATCCCAGTATTGATATTGGAGTTTTATTTTGCCATCCCAAACCTTTGTACCAATTTGGAAATGTGATTTGTCCTTACCCCAGTCCCCATTTGGGCCTTCTGTGTAAGAACGGTAACGGATATGCCAGTCATCTGCAAAGTTAACTTGATAGTTCATTTGATGCCTATCAAAGTCATCCGCATACGCTGGTATAGAGAACATAGTAGTTAGAAAAGCGCCTACTACGAGCGCAGTTAGTTTAAGTTTCATTTTTTTCACTCTCTTAATGTAATTGTAAGATTATTCTTACCCAGTTATTTATAAGGTTTTGTCCTTACAAACTGTATTCCATGTTGACTTTTGCGTGTTTTTTCTCATCAGCACGGACTTTTTTGATTAAATCTGATAACTTAGCAGACTTTCTCATACCATAGTATTCAATTGCAAGTTTAGGAGCAGGAACATTCTCTACCTCACCACTCTCAACCATACTAAGATATTCTGTATATGACTTCACTGCTTCTTCTTCAAAGTAGTGAATCATTCTGTGTGCAGTCTTATATGATATAATATAGACTACAAAATAGAATGCCATAAAAATCATTTGAGCAACTAGCACTAACCATCTTTCAAACCAGTTGGGTTGTGCTATTTCTATAAAGAACATGAGATGCATTCTTTCATTCTCTGCTTCTGCCAACATCTCTCGTATCGCAGGCCCATATCCAGTCTTCATCTTTCTAAGACTCTTCAGATGTAATAGAGAACCTGCTACCCAGCCTGGAACTCCTGCTACAGTTTCTAATACAACTGCTCTGTGTCCATATCGTTTAGCAAAGAATGTATCTGCCATAAAACGAAAGAACTTAGTCATTGACCTTGCGAATAAATCTTTCATATCTGCTCCATTAATGCTTCTATATTTTCTCCTGATTCTGGTAACTTGTCTTTCAGAAAGAAGTGAACAAAGTCACAGTTATCGATATCCTCTACTGCCGTAAACAACCCATTGAATTTAGGGTCAAGATGTTGGGTAGGTATTTTATATTTCTTGAGAAAATAATTCAGTAGGGTCTGGTCAGTTGACCATTTGTATGCACCCATACCATCAACAAAGTCTTCAAATTCTATACGATGAATGAACTGCATTGCATTGTCACCATTTAGATAAGGCAGAAAGTTCTCACAGTTGAGAACAATAAGTCCCATATTAAAGAACTCAAATCCACTACGAGGACTTGGTTTGAAATCAAGACGATTGCTATGTAATGCTCCATACTGCATATGACTATAATTTCTTATTTTATCGACATACCATGGTTGACAGTTCATCTCTCGTTCACATACTGCACCGAATGCTACATCCTCTTCCATTGCTTCAAATACATTATCTGCATCTGGACGGATATAGATGTCAGCATCAATGATTGCAATCTGGTCGTACTTGTCTACCAAGTCAAAGGCATTCTCCTTTTCATAGATTGGTAGATATCCACCATACTTCTCATATGATTCTTTACTACGGTTAGTACGGAAGACATTTGGTTTGACTCTCAGTTTTGCTTGAGTCAATACATAATGCTCTGCACCGATTCTGTCTGCGTATGCTTTTACACTGTCTATACAATGTTTATACAGTTTACTAGGTTTACCTACTGCAACTTGATATATTAATCTCTTCAATGTTCAACCGTCCCCCCTAGGTCATCTTTCCAGATGGGTCTAGAGTATCCTACAATTTTATTTCTATCCACAAAGTTATCAAAACCAACACTACCAATCCATTGGTAATCTCTTTGATGTTCATCAGTTCGCATATCATCATTCATTCTATCAAGTAGAATATCATCTGAATACTTTATCAAAGTACGATTCTCATGATACTCTAATACTCGTTCTGCTCCTTTGGGTGTCATACAGTACCCACTTGTTATCGGAACAAGTTTGAATTTAGCACCCCAATATGGATGTCCGTTAAATCTTTTACCATATCTTTCCCAATCATCCCAATAGTAATCACAAATACTATAGATGTCGTAAGGTAATTTTTTACATTCTGCTCGTGGGGTAATACATAAAGTATCGTGTTCAATAACAGTAATGTCTTCTCCAGACTCATAACAATGATTCCATAATGCCCAATGTGATTCCCATGCGGCGAGTTCCGTGGGTGTACATTGCCTATGGTTGTGATAGGAAACACTATTAAAGGGTCTTGTAAGAGTATCAGGGGTTACTGCGTCAAACCACTTAACAGTGTGTCCATGGATATTCCATGAATCGGTTGTATGTCTTGCGTACTTCTGTGATACCTCATTATCAGGTATCTGTATCATCCAAATATTATCTATAATCATCTAAATCAAACTCAGTTCCATGCATTTTATATAAATCTCTCTCGTGATTAGTGTAAACTAATACTTCAGGGTCATCGATAAGAAAGTCGCAACCATTGCAGTAAGAAGGATAATCTCCAGAAAGATGGTCACTACGGAGTTGAGAGTATGCTTCACCTTCCCATATTTCTTCGATTGTGTTTTCACTAGTGTGTCCAAGGACTGCTTCCTCGTCCCTTCCCAATACCTGACAGCAAGGAGCAACAGCACCTCTTTTACCATCAAGACCGCCAGCACGAATAACAACATCTGGACTAAAAGGTCTACCACAAGTTTTCACCTTGCCTTCTCGTTTATTTTTACCAATGTCCCAGACACCAGACCAGTTATGTAACTTCCATATCTCAGTCTTGACACCTAAGTCATCCACTAATTCTTTATACCTTTCCAATTCATAATCTAGATTATCATTATCCGTAATCAGATGATAGGTAGCAACTACACAGTCACTATTTGTTTTCTCTACATATTCCTGCATCTGACGAATATTATTTATAATGTGATTAAAGTTACCCCCAATGCGGTTATACATCCATTCATCATACTTGGCAGGGTCATAACCTATGAAAGAGAATCTATAGAAGTCTAATCCTGCATCTACACAATCTGCCATGAATTGTCCATGCATACGGAATCCATTAGAGAACATAAATGCTTTTGCACCATACTTCTTTACTATCTCAATGTATTCAGGTAATCTACGAATAAGGGTAGGTTCACCTGAACCTTCTAGATTAACAACTCGTAATCCGTGTTTAGCACAATCCTTTACATTCTCTTCGAACTCTTCAATAGACATCTTCTTGAGAAAGTCTTTATGTCTTCCACCAGTACGCATATCCTGTGGACACATAGTACATGAATAGTTACAACCACCATTTACTTCAATTACTGCTCTATCAATCTTCATAAGTCTTATCTAATTCTCTTCTAAACTGTCGTGCCTGTTTATTCATCATATTCATAGTTATAGTACAAAAGTGTTCACCACCATCACCAATAGCAGATAAAAACTTTGCTCTATTGCTTATCTTTACTGCGTTAGGTGTATTATATGTAGTAATACCTTCCCATGATGGTATAAGCATTGGTTTAGCAAAGTTTCTACCTATCTTATGCCACATACCATCATAACACACAACAAATCTTGCTTCTTTTATTTGAGTGTAGGCATCTCTTATAGGAGTTCTATAAGTTAGAATCCTAGTATCCCACCCTCTCCAGCGAAGCGCTTGAATTATAGCATCCCAATCAGAATTTGTCAAGAACCTTTTCCACTTTCTTGGTGGTTGACTATTATGTGTTGGTGTGAAAATAACAATCTTCTTCAGAGGGTCTATAAACTCTTGTTTTTTGAATCCCCAGTTTTGTGGTGGTATTCCCTGTGGGTCTTCTGAATTGTCTTCAAAATAAAATCTATCCTTAAATTTTACTCCACTAGTATTATCTGGGTCGAATAAGTCTGAATTATATACATGGGTAATCACGACATCATCTTCACGATGATACCGTGTAGCAATCCATTCAGTCCTTTCTATGATTGTTTCTGGGTCATCTGGATGCGTGAGGTAGTCCTCATCATGACTCCAGTGAAACTCTAGATTGACAGGGGCATCAATCTTCTTTGCATGAACATGAGCAACATTGAGACCCCACATAGAGTCTCCTACTCCCCAAGTTCCTCGCCATCTAATCTTAAACATACTGCTATTTAGGCAGTATTTATTTTCCCTTTGTGTATGCTTCCTTACCGTAGAAGGCTGCCACAATCGCCGCAACCGATACAAAATAGGTAGCTGCCATATCACCTAAGATTTTAGATGCGTTTTCTAGACCAATCAAATCTGCTATCACAACGGCAAGAGGGTATAGTAACATACCACCTATGGCAAACCATGCCATCTTCCTTTGGGCATCTTCTTTTAGGTCATCATTCTCCATGTCCGTCAACATCTTGTGACGAGTCAAATCAGAATCAGTGAACTCTCGTTCTTCTTTTAATTGCTTTTTTGTAGGCATAAAATACTCCCATTATAACCACAGGAGTATTTATATGTTTAACCTTCTAGATATTGGTAAATTTCTTTCCAATTTTTCATGAGGGGGACATCAGCACTATCCATGTTGAAACCGTGTTCCATCATCATAGCATCCAAACCAAGGTCTTTACCCAACAGAGCATTCTCTTCCTTATCTTCAATCCATGGTAAACCAGAGTCTTTATAAGGGGCAAGTGCTTCATCTTTGTCATCACCACAACCTAGTATGATGAACTTCTCAAAGACAGTCTCACCAAAGAGTTTCTGTAGGTTCATGATTCTTAGTTTCTGAGCATTTTGGTTCTTGTGTAAAGAAGTAATTGCGTGAAAGACATATCCATGCTCTTCGTGCAGTTTCTTTACATAGTGAACTGCGTCCCTTAGAGGGGGAATGAAACCAACCATTGCAGATTGGTTGAACTGGTTGATTAGGTCTTTACCAAGTTTCTCTGGAATACCATACTGTTCAAATACACAGTAGTGTTTCCATTCACCTTTGATTTTTTCGTAACCTTGTTCACCCATCCAGACATCAAAGGCATAACCCCAGTTAAGAAGTACACCATCAACATCGGTAAGAATTACCTTGTCCATATCCATTTTTGTTAGTTCCTTTTCCATCGTGTTATTATTATAACAACAACAGATGGTTTTGTCAAGCCTTTTTCAAATATTTGAACTTGTTATTTTTGTAGTCTTCAAGCATGACAACCTTGTTTCCACCACCTGTATAGTGTAGGAAATTTGCTTTATATCCACGGTCATCATCCCAATGTGTAGGAGTATCGTTCCAAGTTTGGTCGATACCTTCGATAGCAAACTTATATTTTGTAAGTTGTCCAGAGATGTAAAGTTGGTCGTTGTTCAACCAGAATGCTTCATTATGTAGGTCTCCATCTATCATGTAGTTTTTCCAATCATCAAATACTTCTCTTGCTCTAATTCTTGCATCACGAGACCATACCATAACTCCAGTATTAAAGCAAGTAACTTTTGAATAATGTTTTCCCCATGTGTTTGGTACTATAGGGATTCCTCGTCTTTGAAACTTCTCTGATATCTGTTTATAGGATTGAGCATTAAAATCCCAAGAACAATATCCTCTTCCATTTGATGTTTCAATATCAGATTCGAATACACCATAGACATCGCAATCCATTAGGTCAAATATATTCTCTTCAGTATTACAAATAATATCAGAATCAACAAATAATAGTTTATCGTAATCGTCATAGATTTTGTCATAGACTAATCTCATGACCTCAAACAATAAGGTAGTTCTACCTGTTTCACCTATAGTTTCTCTTCTGTTTCTAGAGAAGTGGTGGGCTGCTCCTATCTTGTCTGCATATATTCTGAATGAATCTGCGGATAGGTCAGCAGTTCTTTCGTATAGTTCACTGCGTGTGCCTGAATATTGTGGGACTGGTGGTCTTAGTTCAGTAATCTCATCCGTAATCATATACTGGAAGATTATGTTTCTCATGCAAGAATCCCATCAGGATTTGGTCTCAATTGCCAGTCATAATCAGGAAACTCAGGATACTCACCATCTTTTCTATTTTTAGGTGTGCAGAATGGATTAGACATGCGTGTTACATGTTCTCCTAGAATCTCATCTACTTCATCAATAATGTTCTGTTCACCTTCTCTGGTAATGTATCTATCACATAATGCCTTGCTTTCAAAATAAGAATATCCTACTTCGTGTCTTTCCATAAGCATCGAACCACCAGTATTAAGTGATACCATTACTACTACAACCCATTCAATCATATTGTAATCCTAGTAGATACTTTGTCTTACCCCCTTCTTTGACTGCGGTCAATGCTCTATTACGGTTCTCCTCTTCACTGACATAGGATACATGCACCCAACCAGACCTAGGGTCACCCTTAGTGTAGAACTCTAGGATTACTTGGTCAAAGTCTAGATTGTCCAGAATCCATTGACATACTTCTGCGTTGTCTGCCTTATCACATTCAAAGTCAACTGCTTGACCTTTACTATGTTGTGACTTATGTGAACCACCAATTGCTTCATTGAGTGCAGGACTTCTGTATCCAGAACTGATTCTGGTAATACCAAAATGCTCTCTTACAGGTTGTACTACATTCTGAAACAATGCCTTGGCACTTTCCAGATGTTCATCATTAGGTGTATTATCGATACCCAAACGAGTTGCGGTCATTGACCTTGTAAACTCATTCAGTGTAAAATTCTTACTTAGTTTCATCTCTTACTCTCATTCTTAAATCACTAGTAGAGAACCTATGGTCTCTATTATTGAATATTATATCTATATCTCTTTTACGGCAAATATCTCTGCCAGTAAAATCTTTATCCCTGTATTCTTCTCCAAGGATACGAACATCAATGGTATATAACTCCATGAGGTCTAGTAGGTCTTCCTCAGTGCCATATGGGATAATCTCATCCACATACTTGATACCTTTGAGTTGTGTGTATCTTTCAACGATACTTTGGACTGGTTTGTTTTTCTCTGGTCTATCAAGACTAGGGTCTATCTGTAATCCTACTAAAAGGTAATCACAGTGCTGTTTCGCATCACGCAACATCTGTACATGTCCTGCATGTAATAAATCAAATGTGCTACATGTAAATCCTATCTTCATATTTTACCAGATTCAACTAACTCCTTTGTCATTATATAGTCTCTTACAAAGTCAGACCTTACAATGTCTTTCCAACCAAACTCTACGGTTGTAAAATTATTCATGACTTCCATGATATTCATGAAGTCTAATATTCCTTTTTTGTCTGACTCTTTACTTAGGTCAGATTGATAATAGTCCCCACTGAAAATGATTCTTGAGTTTCTACCTACCCTTGTTATTATTGAATCAAGTTCATGATATGTGAGGTTCTGCATTTCATCCACAATGATAACTGCGTTGTCTATAGTCACACCACGAATAAATGATGTGGACATAAACTCAATCACACCCTGTGCTTCAAGCATATCATATGCACCCTTCTCATTGAAGAGTTCTTGACATATGGCACGATATGGTGCAGTGTAGGTATCTGTCTTTTCTTCGACTGAGCCTGGGAGATATCCCATCTCACGAGTGGGAACAACACTCCTTACAATTACGACCTTATCTTGAGCATACGATTTGTCCATCGTATCTTGAAGGGATAGGTAGAGGGCAATGAACGATTTACCTGTTCCTGCACTACCGCATAAGACCAGATGGTCACCATCATCCCAAGCAGAATATGCTTCTTCTTGATTGTCTGTAATAGGGTCATAAGTCAGAAGATGGTCAATCTTCAATCGTTTCATTGTCATGTTTTTATAGTATTCCCTGAACCAGACCCTTTCTTGATATTCTTCATTAGGTCTTTCCAGTCTCCACTTGTTTTATTAATAACATTACCAGTATGGGTAATCGTAGCAGGTGCGGTTATCACCTTTTCCAAATCTGGATTCTCTTCCAGATATTTCTGAAACTCGTTCCAAGACATAAAGACATCTTTAGTCTCTTCGGTTTCTTTACTTCTTACTGTATAGGTTGGCATTTATATAATCCCACTGCATTGTTTGGTTTGCTTGTATTCACACACTTATATCTATACTCTTTTACCAACTTCAAAACACCAAAGGTCATAAGAGTTTCAACTATGAGTTTGACATTATTAGATTTGATGTCATCAATAATTAGGTACTTACATCCCATCCATTGACCCATACGAATATCATTTATTACATGTGATATATCATGACCACCGTCAATAAAGATAGTATCAGGGTGTGGATGTTCGTACTCTCCTTTTTGGACTCGTTCAAAGTATGCCGTACTATGACACAGAACGAAATTAAATCTGTCATGAAATTTTGTTTTAAGAACATTTGCTCCTAACTCTGTCCAGTCATGTCTGCCTATATCAACAGAAGTTACATGGACGGTAGGAAATAATTCTAGGTTGATTGCAGAACTGTGTCCTGCGTTAAGACCAATCTCTAATAGAGTATCATAACCAACTACACTGCGTATATCTCTCCAAAGTTCGCATACTTCCTTTGATGGGGGCATGTGACCCTCATACTCAGGTTTCGGTAAGTAGTCAAGATTTAGCATAACAAATTTCCAAGTTAACGAAGGGGGGCGACTAGCACCCCCCTACGAGATACTAGACCACCTACCTTTTTATGCTAGATTGATTTGAATATCATCATCAAATTCGGCAATAGTTTGATTAATGAATGCTTGTTTTGTAGATAACTTGTGAGCAAGGTGACTCTTTCCCTTTTTCTTGAGTCTGTGGATGTAGTTATCAAGTTCTCTACTGTCATTCTTTAATCTCTCTATTTGGGTTCTTGGCATAAATTGCTCCTTGTTTGTTAGAGTTAATCGAACTCATAACGAATCAAGATAAGAGATTTGGAAACGCCTCCTCTACTATCTTCTTTGTCAAACCTTTTACTGGTGCTTTTTTAGCAACCATGTTAAGAACAATCAGTGCATCCTCTGGATGGATTGCTTCTAACATTTGAATGAAGATGTTTTCAATTTTATATTGGGGTGTCCCTGCACTTCTAGCACCCTTAACAAATAGTCCAAAATCCTTGTGTCTCTGTCTTAGAGAACTAGGAGTTGACTCTGGTCTGTTGGGTGTGTATGGGGGTTTCCCCTCTGGAAGAATGAATTCCAACTTATCATCATATGCACCACGGCATATATCTTTGATAGCAGGGATAGCATTCTCTTTTAGAAACTCAATCTTTTGATAGCGATTGGGTTGTTCGGAAAATCTCTGTAAGATTTCAAAGACTTCTAATTGCATAGCAATATCCTCATAGTATTATATATAACATTTTGCCCCTTCAAAAAGGGTAATATATTATATATATTTCAATTAAAATGTAAAGAAAAAGGGCATCGAAACGCCCTCTCTCCCCACTCACGGAGCTGTTCACCGTGAGTGTACTTATATGAACAGTGTATCAACCCTTAAAGGTTTCTGTCCATTTCGTGAAGACATCTCGTGCTTCTTGCTTACTGAGACCAAACTCATTCTGCAACTCACGAGGCGCTCCAAACATATTTATCTGTCCAGACTCTCGTAAGATATCTAAAAAGACAAAAAAATCATCCAATTCAAATTTAACTTCCATAACGAACCTCATCCTCTTCTAACATCACTTCATATTCAGAAATCAGGAAAGTAAGTGAAGCAACCTTCTCCAGATTTTGTGTTTCTTGAGCAATCTCAAGTTCTTTGTTGAGTTTTGTCAAAGTCTTTTGTATCATCTCTTTGACACTCATAGTCCATACTCCATAATCATTAACACGGTGCGTACTCATAGGGTTTGTTCCACTGTCCTGCGTTGATGTTAGTGTAGTAAGCAATATCAAAATAATCAGTCATGATATCACTCTTGTTGTACCACTCACCACGACTAGTAGGTGCTTTCATTGCTTTAACCAACTCACCGTAGAAGTTAGCAACCTCTGGTTCTCCAACCTCGTTTGCCCACTCTTCAGCATAGTATTCGTTCACTTGAAGATGGTCACCAACAGGGTAACTCTCTTGACCACGCTGTTCAGCAACCATGTCATTGTGCTTTTGAGCAACACCAAGTAAGTCCAACTTACCACCTTTAAGGTTGACCACCAAACTAGAATGATTATCAACTGCGATAGTACCTTTCATACCGTACTTCTTCAATACTGCTTTGATTCCACCAGACAGTTCTTTTTTCATTTCTTGTGATACATATGCCATGTTTTTTACCTCTCAATCAATTATGTTATTATAATACCAAGACTCGCAGGTTTTGTCAAGCGTTTTTTTCAACTATTTTTATTGAAACCAACTCGTCTTTTCCATGGTAAATTACTTTACCACCTGTCACTTCGAATAAGTCTTTTGCCAACTGCTTCTCTTCCTTTTCAGTGGGGTCGAAGTGTGGGTTCAAGAAGTATTCCTGTAACAGAGTTCCTTTCTTATATCCTTTCATTAGAAGTCTCCTACATCAACTTGTAAAACTCTCAACCCTTCTGCTCTGAACATGTCAACGACTTGTTGTCTGTCATCAACTGCCATCACAGGGTTGAACCCATCTTTCCTCATCTTGTCGAGAAACCCTTTCTTGAGTTCATCGTCAGGTCTGAAGTCAGTATCACCTCTCATGTAGATAGCACTGAAAGAAAGACCATTCATCATCAATTGCTTGAGGGTGGTTGCTCTCTGCCTTTCATTCCTACCAGTAGAGATAATAATCCTGTTCCCAGTTGCCCAGAGTGATTTTGCTAAGTCAAATATCTCCGTGTTTGGAGTATCCTGCATAACAACTTCAGGGTCTCTGAACGCATCAAAGTCCTTGGGTCTCTGGGTGACGAAGTGTCTCCTATGTTCTATGTCCATAAGAGTTCCGTCAACATCAAAAATAATATCCATAATTAACCTTCGTAGCAGGGCATTTCCTCGAATCTTTTTTCGATGACTAACTCCTGCAATTTTTCGTAATCGAATTTTTCTTCATATGCGTCTTGATAAGACATTTGAAGTTCGTCCAGTAAGTCTTCCAGTGAATAGTTTGCACAGTAGACTTGCAATGATATTTGGTCATAAATTGCTTCGTTATATTGACAACTCATTATGCCACCTCTTTACATCTTTCATTATAAAAACCATCCTCTTTGTAGAGAACACCATTTGATTCAAAATCTAAGAAACCGTCAAGGTTGAAGTTATCAACTGGGACAGTATCACCAGAATTTTCATAACCCATTGGAACTAAGAAGTAGAACTTCTCATCAGTAGGGTCAAAGATTACATCACCAGAGGAAGTAGACCTTAGTCCATCTTGACCTTTAGGTAACTCACATTGAAGTAAAACTTCTGGATTCTCAATCCAAGAAGATTCAATGTTATTAGAAAGTCTGTATGCATCAGACATGTTGTAAGCAGACACAACTGCTACTTCAGTGAAACCGTCACCTGCGGTGCTAAAGTTATTAGCATGGTAGATAATGTAGTCATTCATATTTAACCTCTCTTTTTTCTTCATTATGTTGTTATAATAACAAGTCTAGCAGAAAATGTCAAGCGGTTTTTATGAATTAATATGAAATAATTTTGAGGTTTCCGTCTTCGTTTGAGTCTAAATGTCTGTATAAATCTTCCATCATTACATCATGTAATTCATACATTACGGTAATAGGATTGTTCCCTTTGAACTTACGAGACTCTCGTGCAACCATAGCATCCATGTTACGACCATATAGTTCTCTAGATGCTATCTGAACGGACAGGACTGTCTTACATTTGTGTAATGCACCAAACAAATGCTCTAGTGATTGTCCATGGTGATAGGACATACCATACCCATAGGTATCGTCTTCTTGAAAATGGTCAAAGGTACTTTGGATTCTCCATAGGAGTTGTCCATGTAAAACCTTGTTTTTATAGAGGTCATCTATCTCACCTGTAAGTAACTCTTCTGCGATAAAAAGTGCAGGGTCATCATCATTTACTTCCCATGGTTGAATCTCTTCGGTAGACGCATCCTCTGCCATATCAGGAGTAAGTTTGATACCCATCATACCATTATTTCTTGCTTCATTCAACCACTTGTATTGCTCGTAATGTTGTTCATGAAACCGTTGTGAATTCTGGTCAGCACCATCTACTACAAAGTTGAGAAAAGGTTTATTGAATTTACGAATGTATTCTTCTACATTGTGTCGAATAATCTTTTGCTTCTGAGGGTGAAATACATCATCATGATTTGTGTATAAAGGTAATCCAAGTTCCAGACATGCCAATACAAATGACAATTGTTTAATGCCATTCAGAGGAATCGATACATTGACTATATCCCCTTTCTTTGCACCTCTAGAGATTAGTAGTTGCTTTGCCTGATTTGTCTGGTCAATAATATCTTGTTTACCAAACTTGTTTAGTCGGATATCATCTCTAATTAAATCTCTATACATCTTCATACGGTATACCTTTTACTGTGGCAATATGCCCACGCAGTTGCTCCATGCTTACTTTAGTATCATGACCAAACACTGATAGGTCTAAATCTTCCAAATCATGTTTGACCAATAAGTCCCATGCACTGGCATTTGCTTTCTTCCTGCCACCTAGTAGATACAATACTTTATTGTTTGTATGCAGACGGTATATATTGTCTTCCATTTCCCTAGGTTCATCCCACCATGAATGTGATACTCTCAAGGTATTCTTTCTATAAGTTACCTTGTAGAAATCATCTGGGACTTCTCCTAGACAGTTGGGCAATACATCTGTATCTTTATCCACACGGTTTACTAACAACGGTATCGCAGTATCGATACTACCGTAATGTGAATCGAAACAGACATTATACTTCTCTGCTATATCACGAAACGCAGGGGTCATAGCAAACCCACACATGTTAATATTTAGTTTCGTGTTGAACGGTTTATCGAAGAAATCTAGGAAATCATTAAGTGCCGTTCTGTTAGGTATCATGATGTGAGTCATATTCTGTGCTTGAATAGTCTCGAAGTCTTTTTTCCTATCTGTAATATATCCTTCCATAGGAACTGGATGATGATGACTCACTGGAAAAGTAAAGTGTACTTTTGCTATCATCAAAGACGGAAGCAGACTAGTCAATAGAGCAGACGCATGGTGTAGATTTCTACTATGACATACTCTTGAGTTTTCATCAAACTTAAAGATAGGAATGTTTCTCTGAGATATTCCCATTACCTCTTTGTGTGAAAACAAGACTGGTCTAGACGGTCTAGTTGTTCCAGATGTAGAACTCACTAGTAATGGGTCTTCAGGGTCTACTGTCCACGGTTGTACAGGAAGGTCATATCCTTCTGGTGGACTTTTAAGCATTGGTTGTATGTCAATAGACAGTCCACAATATTCTTTTAACAATTTACCATGTAAACCACCGTATGCATTATGGGTACTTTGCTCTGCTTCAATATACCAATCTGCTCCACCATGTAAAGCAATCTTAGTATAAGGTAAAGATTCTTTGGTTGCAGGTGTATCTAATAGGAATAGTTTACATCCTAGTTCTGCACAAGCAATTAAACTTGCTACATGTGATGGGTCTACACCTAGAATAGAAATGACTATGGTGTCACCTTTTTGAACACCTCTGTCTAACATCAAGTGTTTAATACGGTTGATATTTCTATCAAACCATGCTTCATCAAAGATATTGTTACCAAACATCCATGCGATATCTGGTGCTATGATGTCACGACTTAATATGTTTTGCATGAATTTTACATCCTATAAATTCGTTGTAGTAATCGTCCCTGAGAAGGACATCATTTTCAAACTGCAATTTTGCTTCGTAGTAACTGCACTCACCCTTAGTTTTGCAGAGTCTAAGGATATCTCTACGGAACTCTTTGCCCTCTTCAACTAATAGTTTTACCTGTTCTGACGAACCATAGTAATCCTGCCAGTCGGACTGGACACGAGTTCTTTTTCTGCGTTTTCTTGTTTTAGTAACAGGAAGGATTTTGGGTTTCCAAAAGAACTTCTTACCGATATATTTCTTACCAGTATCGACCTCTGTGATTTGATATACAAACCCCTGATAGGGTTCTAACCACTCATCGTCAGGTGCAAAAGGAAAGTCTTCGTAATACCACATACATATATGTATACTACTTTTTGAACTTTCTTATTCTTCCTTCATACCACATAGGCACATACCACCAAGGTAACTTGCGTAACCTAGGCATTGTATATTCCCATTCTACACCATCAGGGTCTACCCAAGTGCAGTGGAATCCATTCCATAACCTTGACCGATACCAACGAACTGAACCACCTTCTGAGATAAGTTTCTCAAGAGTCCAGAAGTAGCAGTTGTTTTTGTGGGTAAATAGTCGGTAAGGCCACATCCAAAAGAATACTACAAAGAGTATTCCAGTTGTAAAATATCTCACCTATCCAATCTCTATCTCCGTGCCACACATGGGGCAGAACAAAGGTTCTTCGTCCTCTTCCACGATTACTACTGTGGTAACCCCACATATATCACATTCAAGTGTATATTCTTGGTCATCCATTAAGCAGCGCAACCACGACCATCAAGACCACATGCTTCAGGTTCAGATTCCGCATTATCAAAGTCAGACCATCCCCAGTCACCTTCCATGCCGTTGACTGAGTATTCGGTAACTCTTTTCTCAAAGAAGTTATCGTGTGACGCACCGTTTAAGACCCAATCCAACCATGGAATAGGATTGTCTTTGACTCCAAAGTTTGGTTTCATACCAAGTTGTAGAAGTCTACGGTCAGCAATATGTCTAATGTATTGCTTTACATCTTCTTCGGTAAGACCTTCCATCTCTAGACCATTGAATGCTAGTTTAATGAATCGGTCTTCAAGTTTGACAACATTTTTTGCCATCTTGTAGATTTTAGATTTGAGTTCATCGTTTACGATACGAGGGTGTTCCTCACATAATGTTCTGAATAGTTTTGCATTACCTTGAACATGTAGGGTCTCATCACGAATAGACCATTCTACAATTGTTCCCATGCCTTTCATCTTACCGAATCTTTGGAAGTTGAGTAGCATTACAAATGATGCAAATACAGATAAACCTTCGTTGAATACAGACTGAGCAAGTGCTAAAGCAAGACCAGTATTAGATTTGATTTCACCTTCTTTCATGAAGTCAATCTTATCTGCCATCTCTTTATACTCTAGGAACTTATGAAAGTCTTCATCTGGCAATCCAAGAGTATCATTTAGTAATGCGTATGCTCTCTGGTGAACACCTTCTCTGTTAGCAAATGATGATAGCATGTTACGAACTTCGTTGTTCTTAAAACGAGGAATCAGTAACTCGTGGTAGTTCTCTCCTACCTGTACATCTGATTGAGTAAACAATCTCAATACTTGTGTAATGAAATCTTTCTCAGATTCGTTTAGTTTAGTTCTCCAATCTTGAACATCTTCCGATAGTTCTGCTTCATCTTCTATCCAATGAATCTCTTCATGTTTTTTTACTAGTTCCACTGCCCATGGATATAGGAATGGTTTATATGTTTTTGAAAATTGTAGTAATGACATTTTATCCCTCGCAAGCCCGACACTCTTCGGACTCTTCTGTATTTGCGTTATTTAAGTATGACATAAGTTCATCGTATCCACCGACATATTCCCCTTCAATATAAATCTGAGGAACAGTCCTGACCTTTCTTCCAGTCACTTCACTGGCAGTTTTGCCAATCTCTTGTAGGTCAATATAATCATAGGAGATACCTCTTAACTTGAGTTCTTCCTTTGCCAATGAGCAGTATGGGCAATCCTTCTTGCCGTAGATAATAGAACGAGTATCACCCTGTAGTGCCACTCTTTCTACCTTCTCAGAAACCGTTTCTGCTCTCTGTTTTGCTTCTGTTCGTAGGTAGTAAAGACCTTTCAGTCCTTGCTTCCATGCCTGATAATGAACCTTATTTACATATGACTTGTCTGCTCCACTTGGAAAGAAGAGGTTGACAGATTGTCCTTGACAAATATAGGGTTGCCTTTCAGATGCGTGTTGAATTATCCAGTTCTGGTCTAATTCGTCCGCTGTTTTATATATACTTTTTTCACCTTCAGTGAGGAATCCTAGGTGTTGAACTGAACCTTTATTGGTAATAATAGACTTCCAAGTAGATTCTGTATTGTGACCATAGAATTCTAGTGTCTCTTCTAGGTATTTGTTCTTCACTAAGAACGAACCAGAACGAGTCCTATGAGTATATGCATTTGCTTTCATAGGTTCGATAGAAGGACTTGTTGCAAGAATAATACCTGAACTAGCATTCGGTGCGATTGCTAACAGGTGGGAGTTCCTTTTACCAGACCCAACACCATCAGGATATTCCCCACGCTCTTCGGCAAGGAGTTCAGTTTCTTTAACTGCTTCTGATTTAATGTGTTCGAACACTGCTTTGTTGATGTCTCTTGCTTGTTCTGATTCCCATGCGACTTTGTGTTTTTGGAGTAGGGAGTGGAATCCCATTGCTCCGAGTCCAAGACTTCTTTCTCTTTCTGCACTGTATTTTGCTCTAGAGATTGTATCTGGTGCGTTGTCGATAAAGAACTGCAAGACATTATCAAGCATCCTAATAATATCACGGACAATGGTCGTATCACGCCACTCATCATAGTATTCAAGGTTGAGTGATGAAAGACAACACACGGCAGTCCTATCGTCTGAAGTAGGTAAGTGTATTTCGTTACATAAGTTTGACCCATGAATTTTTAATCCCTGTTCTTTCAAAGGTTCTGGTAATGCTTTATTAGCAGTATCAATAAAGTTTAGATAAGGTTCACCTGTTCTAAATCTTACTTCTAGGATTCTCTCCCATAGTTTACGAGCATCAATACTATCTTTGACTGTACCGTCTTTAGGGTCACGCAAATCAAATTCTGTACCCTGTTCAACTGCTTCCATAAACTCATCAGTAATATTGATAGCATTGTGTAGGTTGAGTGCTTTCCGTTGCACATCACCTGTAGGAATACGGATGTTTAGAAACTCTACGATATCAGGATGACTGACATCCATATAGGCCGCATACGAACCCTTACGAGTCTTACCTTGTCGATAGGCAATCATATCTGCATCAACAGTATGTAAGAAGGGGATAGGCCCAGGCGCAATATCCGATACAGTTCTAACCGAACTCCAATGACCCCCAACACCACCACCGAACACAGATAACCATCTGAGTTCAGATGAGTGACCAATCAACCCTTCAAGAGTATCAGGGACATAGGTAAGGAAACAACTGATAGGCATTCCCTTATCTTTGGCACTTTCTCCATTGGGTGCATTTGATAGCACAGGAGATGCAAACATGAACCACTTGTTACTCACATAAGAATATAATCTCTCTGCGAGGTCTGAATCTAATTCATCTTTGTATTTGCTCCATGCTAGAGATGCTCTAGCAAATGCTTCTTGGGGGGACTTCTCATGCTCCTTGAGGTAAAAGTCTTGGAGCATTCCGACTGCGTAATCTTCTAATAGTTTATCTTTCTTCTTGTCAATCTTAACGATGCTGTCTGCCATCTTTTTATTCCATGTAAATTTAGTCGGAGCGTAGATGTATTTATCACGCTCAGGGTTTCAATGTGTAACATTATACACTACTATTTTCAAAAAGTCAATAACTTTTTGTTGCAGTGTTATAGCAAGAAGATATTACTTATTATTAACATGAGAGTTTCTAGTTTTGTCGATTGCTCTCGAACCAAACCAGAAAGAAATGATAGCGGCGAATATTGCCTTGGTATCATCGTCCCATAGGATATTGACTGCTTCGGAAAAGTCTGTTCCCTTTTCCATCGCTTCCATCAACAGAGTCACTTCAATCACTGCAAACAAACCAAAGAAGCAGTAGGTAATTATTGGTCGGACTGACTTCTGTAGTCCTGCAATAAAACCTTTTCCTTGGTTAATACTAATGTCATGGTCGATGAGTCGCTGATGTTCTTTATCTGCCCCCATCTGTTCATACATTTTAATCTCGTGGTCAAAACCTGCGGCCCTAAGTTCCGCCATTTTTTCCATCTTCTTGAGTTCAAATTTCTGTTCGTTCTTCTGTCTGAAATGGTCTGTGATAGCAGGAACTACCGAACCACCGAATCCTAATAGACTACCTAAAATACCTGATAACATATTGTTTCCTCACTTATACTTGTCGGACTTTCTTTTTTCACCATCTGACCTAGCAATAAGTCCTTTTGCTTTGAGATGAGATATATCTCCGAACCCTGCCTTCCCTGCTTTGTATCTCTTCATAGCATCGGCAGTGTCAGGTGCTTTCTCAAGAATAGAATCGGTCATTCTCTTTCTACTCTCAAGTCTGTCCTTGATGAATCTCTTCATCACTTTGATATCATCTTTCTTTTTCTTTTTAAGATGTACAGGTGGAACTCCAGTCAAACCTGCGACTGAACCAACACCAGTAAATTCTTTGAACTTCTTCATCGTGTTATCTCCCCAGTGGTAAAGTATACCCACTGCTTAGAGTTCTCATGAATACCTTTGTATATATCTATACCTTGGAACTCTCCAATTGGTAAAGATTCTACATCCAATACACGAATCTTGTCACCCTTTTGTACAATCTCTTCAACCTCTGTGGTGACAGTTCCATTCTTCATTCTATAGATTCCAGGCGATAGTCTATTGCCTTCAACCATAAACCACTTGCTTTCTTCAGCAAGACAGTCAAGAATATCCACTCCAGTTGCTTCGTGGATTTTCATTAATTCTTTATCGGATAAATTTCCGTGTTCTTTGATGAGTAGTAATGCAGAACCATATCTTGCGATTGTGGATTGACCGCCTGGGACTTTTGCCATGAGTCTTTTTATATTCATTACTAGTCGTATGAAAGGGGTATAATGTTCTCTGTAGGCATCACGGTTATCACCTTTATTCATATCAAAGTCTTTGATTCTTTTACCGTCTTTGTCTATGATACCTGCTTTGAACGCACCAGTCTTTTCGAAAGGTGTAACTAATAGTTTTAGAAACCTTATCGTAAATACTAAATCTGCCGCTGACTTTAATATACCCATAGTCGTATTTATGCTTTTTTGATTTCTCGCAGAGCAGAAACTACCTTCTCATCCATTTCGATGTTGGTATACTCTGTGTTTTTGATTGCGTTTAGGAAGAGCAGAAAAGGTTTGATAACACCCCAATGCTTCAACTCTATCTTTAATTCTAACATATCAAGTCCTGCCTGAAAACCAAATACATTGAACACCACGATTAGGTGATTGAGAATGAGTCTCTCAGACAGTTGACCTGTCTGCTCGTACTTATTGAGGAGTCGTTTGATATACTTGAATCTCTTCAAGTCTTCAAAGAATTCTTCACTATCAATACAACGAGGGTTGTGATAGTGTTTCGCCGCAAATAATATTAGATTGTCTTTTGTCAGTTGCATAATAATAAAACCAAATAATAGGGATTACTCCCTATTACTTAGTCTTCGATTACATCTGACAATTGTTCAACCAATGTGTCTTTTTTCAATCTACGGTCTAATTCAATACCGTGTTGTCTACCAAGTTCTTCGAGTTCTACTTTAGTCATTGACTCAAGACCTTTATCATTTGCAGGTGCTTCAGTTAATACTTGTGGTGAACCCACTCCATGGAACTCATTAATTTGTTCTTGTGTGATAGATGTTGACACATACAACTCACCAGTATCAGGGTCTTCCCATCCTCTAAGAGTTGGTACTGCATTTGAACACCATCCAGGCGCTTTAATAGTCATAATTATTTTCCTCTAAGTTTTGCCATTCTCTCCAAAAATGCTTTTGCACTCTTGGTTCTACCATCGTAAGGATTAGATTCTTTCTTTTCCTTACCTTTAGGTTCAACTTCGTCTTGTAGTTCTTTCATAGTTTTACCCATGATTACTTCTCTGATTTTATCTTGCAGAGGAGATGACTTACCAAAAGATTCTTTTACTGGGTTCACTACTTTAGTGTCACCTGCTTTATTATCTTGAGGTCTTTTACCTGAGTTAGGTTTAGTTGCAGAACTACCTGCCTTAGTTGTTTTATCAACGGCATCCTTTTGATTGTCTTCGATGCCTTTGTCAGAAGAACCATCATGCTTCTTCTTAAACTCTTTAGACTTCTCTGAATCTTTAGAATCCATAGGTTCTGGTGCTTCAGCATTAGACTTCTGTTGTTTAGCAACAGTTTCTAACATATCCAACAGTTCTTCAGTTGCTTCTCCGATTTTAGAGATTTCGGCAGTCTTTGGAGATTGTGCGACTTTCTTTTTCTTGTCCTTGTCTTTTCCGTTTTCTTTATCATCGGAATCATCGGACTTCTCTTCACCATTATCTCCATTACCTTTTTCTTCCTCGTCACCGTTACCGTTCTTCTTAGGTGGGAAAGGATTCTTTTTCTTCTTATCCTTTTCATCACCATTCTCTTCTTCACCATTCTCGTCTTCTTCATTAGAGATTGCTTTAGATACTGCTTTTCTTCTCTTGTGAAGATACTCGTCAGATGAATCTACATCACCATCGTTATCGATGTCTTTGTCTTTACGGTCTTTGAACTTCTTCTTGACTGCTTTAGGTTGGACTTTATCAAGACCATCACCATCGTCAGACTTGTCGTTAGTGTTGTCTTCTTTTTGACCCTTGATGACTTTATCATCTTTCTTATGCTTCTTAGCATTCATTTTGTGGTCTTCTGTTTGAAGAATTTCCATGTCTTCTGCCATGACTTTTTTCTCTATGCCATGCTTGAATTCAACATCATACCATTCGACATTACCTTCGTCATCTGGAATTGCGTGTGATTCATATACAGGTTTACCAAATCCCCACTCAGGGTGATTGACAATAACTGCACAGTCATGGTCTTTGGAATGACACATTGCTCTGACTTCTTCTTCAGAGAATGATTCTTTTTGGGGTTCTACTTCGTCAGCAGGTTTCTCATGCTTGTATCCTTTCTTAGCATACTTGTCATGCTCTTCAGGTGATTTTACTTCTACTTCATCACCGTCAGGGGAATACATCATGTGTGGATATTTGACTTCTGCTTCTTTCAGTGCGTCTTCCACATTATACTTCTTACCTGCGAAGGTAAATTCTTTGTCACCTTTTTCTTTTGCCATTTTTGCGGCGTATACAAACTGTGACTTAGTTTCTTTTACTCTGGACTCCACAACAGAGGCGTATGCTTCACCCAGTCTTTTTATATCAGATGTTCTCATTACTTTCTCCGTTTACATCCAGAAAGATGCGACTAACGCACCTGCAATTGTTGTTACTGCAATCCAGAACAGACGATTGATTACTCTTACAGTGTTAGCATTATCATCGACTTTCTTTTCGATTTGGTCTAACTTCTCAGAGAAACGATTCATCCTTTGAAATTGGTTATCGTAATTACCATTCAAAGTAGCAAGTTTCTCCTCTGCACGAGCAATAGAAATCATTGCTTCGCCTAGTTTATCCAACTTCTCTTCGATTCGGTCAAACCGAACTTCTGAGTGTGCTTCTATACGAGCAAGTCTTTCCGACTGTGTTTCTTTCGTTGCCATGTCTGTCCCATTTGCATGTAAATAGTTCTAAACTATAGTTCTATTTATAAGACTTCTGTTCTTTACTCTATACTTTTCGATACTATTTTTCCACTCATCGAACAAATAATCATCTATATCTAAGTATTCAATAAGTGTATCTAGCATCACTTCAGTTCTTGTTTCATCCCTGTGAAATAAATCACAAGGGTCTATTATAATATAATCGTGTCCCACTGGTATCATTGATTGATACATCTGGGTCAGTTCTTGACATGTCTGCCATTGTTCCGTCCAGAATCTTTTCAAATCCATACCATGTTTCATCAAGAGGTGTCCATCTTTGTTATGATTCCCTAGGTCAAGTTTTGCTTTTGCTAGTTCATCAATGTATTTAACAGACTCCTCACTCTTGGGTTGAAGAAGAATATTCTTGGTTTGAAACCAAGACTCCCAGAGATACTCTGTCCAAACTTGTGGTTGTTTACTAAAACCATATCCATGGTCTAATCGTATATTCCACAACTCTGGGTCTGGTGACCAATCAGTGTATGGTGAACTACCGTCCATATGATACTGAGATAGTTGGTCATCTCTTTCGATTTGCCACTTCTCTATCTCTTCAATATGTTCGACTTTCTTAGTTACAATCTCCTTGTGCTTTACAAGTTGACCACCAAGAAACTCACCACCCCCACCACCACGGTAGAGTACATTAATTAGTTTGTTCTTCATCCCAAATTTTCAACACTAGGTCTCCATCTCCTTTTATAACCCTATGATACATCATCTTAGGTATATAGTAGATTCTTCCCTTTTCCATAACGATTGGTTTCTCGTTGTCAAACTGGAGTTGCCAGTTCTCCCCCTCTAAAACCGTAACCTGTCTATGACACTTATCTCTGTGCCATACTAATTCTTCGTCTGGACAATCCCAACCAAAGGTTCTTGTTCTTACTGATAAATCACTTGAAAAGTAATCATTATATGGTTTTACCAAAAAAAACTGCCCCCACCTGAGAGTCCTAATTGTTTAGCATATCTAGGCAATCTACATGCCCAGTAGGCTGCTTTTGTCTTATCGTTCTGTTGGTCACACTTGTGACGAGCTGCAAATGACTTACGAGCAGCTGGGTCATTTAGTTTGACCTTTAATCCTGTTGTGTCACCCCATGTGACTTTCTTTACATTACCACTTGAAGGGTCACGAACATACACATAGTATTTCTTCGGCCCACCACGCATCGGTTTACCGATTGGAGCATCTTGTTTATCATCTTCTAGAATACAATCCAAGGGAACTGGGTGTCCATTAACATGGGCAAATGTTCCTAGGTCTGATTCCATGATATCTAACTCATGGTCATCGACTTCTAGTTCACCTGCTTGATATTGTTCTCTTGCGATTCTCCAATACTCAAAATACTTTTCTGAACCTACACGATAGATATTAGACTCTACCAGTTTAGATTCTTTGGCACATTCGCAATGTTCGTTAAATGTCTTCATCGCATTTCTATCTTACCGTTTGGCAGTTCCTTTACCTTTACTCCAATTATCTTTCCTAATTGTGCTAACATCTGAACTCTTCTTTTAGGGTTCATCTTAACACTTGATAATTGTGTTTCGATTCTAGTAGATATAGATTTCACTGCCCCAATTTGGTTGACAACCAAGGGTGCTTCTTGAAGTTTTCTTATATCCTTAAATTTCTTCATCTAAGTTTACTTAATACTTTCTTCATGTCAGCAGGACTTTTGTATATCATTGCTTGAAACTTTGCTTTGTCCTGTGGTTTTCTTAGTCTATCAAAGAACTGACCAATCTTGACTGCATCTTTCTTAGTCACATTGATAGTCTTACCATTCTCGAATTCAACCTTACCACCTCTTGGTAGGTCAGAGACTCTACGCAATTGCATGATGATATTCTTAGAAGCAGCCTTTCTATCGTCATCGGTTGCTTTCAAATCTTGGTCAGCAGGGTCAACACCTCTTTTGCGTCCACCACCTGCTCTTTTGAAGTCACGGAATGCTCTATCTTTGTTTTCTCTTAATCCAAGTGCTTTTCTGCGTTTGTTAATTTGCTTAATGATATCTTTTTGTTTTGGAGAGCCTGGCATTACTTTCATTGCTTTGGTGTAGAGTCCCATTAACTCCGCATCCATAGAAACATCTTTCATTTTACCTTCAGCAATTTCAATATCAAATTCTTCTTTAAGTTTTACTCTAGGTAATTCTTTTTGAAGGGCAGTAAATTCTGCCTTAGACATATAAATCCTATCAGGAATAGCACTTGGAGAACTACCTTTCATGGTCATTCTAACCTGACCCCTTTCAAAATCTATTTCGAATTTACCTTTTTTGAATACTGTTGCTTCTTCTACTGACTCACCTTGCGCTCTTTTAATCTGGTCTTGAGTAGGTGCGCCTTTCTCACCTTTCTTTCTCATCTTCTCACCCCTTGCTCTTTTAGCACGGATGTTATCCCAGAGTCCTTCACTGACAGAGTTTCTTCGCATCAGTTTCATAGCGGCGTTTGCCAACTGAGTGACCTTCATCTTCTCCATCTTTTTCTTATTAGCATCATTTACTTTGTCATAAATCTGTGAGATAGCAGATGCAGTAAACATATCAACCATGACACCATCGATTTTCATTGCTTGTTTCTTAGCAACGATTTGCTTTATCTTCGGAATAGCATTCTCTTCTAGTGATTCTTTCAGAGGATAACCGACCATGCGGTCTACTTGTTTGTTACCGACAGGTCTTTTCAACTTAACGATTTTCAAAGTCTTTTTGTTTTTGATGTTCATCGGTGGGCGTTCAGCAGAAGCAACACTTGCTTTTGCACCCTTCTCATCAGATGCGGTTGCGACAACCTTATTACCATCAGCAGTATTAATAACCACATGAGTAGTCTTCAGACCTTCCATAGGAGTATCTTTCTTGTATTTCTTCTTGAGTTCGTCTGTGCCTTCTTCACCTGCACCATAACTCTTTTCTTTGAGTCCTTTGTTAAGCATCTTGTCGATTTGTGGTGTAGTCATATCTTTTTCTGTAGGGTCACCATAGGATGATTTACCAATAGTGATTCGTAGAAAATCGTTGACTGCTTTCTTATTACCAGAGACACGAACATGTTTACCCATCATCGCAGACTTCAATCCCATGCGTTTAGCATTCTTTGCGATTGCCAGTGCATGTTTGTTCTGGTCAGCAGATTTCTTTATTTTGTTTCGTGGGTCAACAGTAATATTTGCTACTTCTTCCCTTATCTCTGATAATTTTTTCATTACGCTAAGTCCTTATCGTGGTTAAGTCCACCTTTTTTCTTCTTCACTATAAAGGCATTAACTCTGGCATATCCCCACTGTTGAGGTGTAGTCCCAGGCCTGTGACCTGATTTCCATGCGGCGACTCCACGGTTATATACTTTTTTTAGTGTTCCGTATGATATTCCTGACTTCTCTGACTTCTTCTTCAGTGCTTCGTCTGCTTCGGTGATGAATTGAGTAAACTTAATCATTCTGTTTCTCTATTTTTTCTTTTGGTTTTTGCAGTTCTAGCACGGTCAAGCATTTGGTCGTGCTTTCTTTTGTCTGCTTCTTTTTCTCTATTGATAGCATCCCTTGCAGTTTTTACTTCATCCTCACCATACATTTGTTTGAAGGACTTGGTGTACTTCGAAGGTTTGGTATCTTTACCTTTATCGCCAGGCGCAGGTTTGTATGCGTTAGGGTCATTGTCTGGTTTCTTTGCATTCTTAGCAAAGTGAGATGCTCTCTTGTCTTTAGTAGACTTGGACATCTCATCACCATCAGCATCCTTCGCATAATACTTGGCAGGTTGTGTACCTTTCTTATCACTAACTTCCGAATCTTGTCGGACTTTAGTTCTGTCCTCTTTTCTCTTCTCTGCAACTCGTTTAGCAGTAGCAGTTGCTATTGCCATCTTCTTGTCCATAGGCATCTTAGGATTATCTTTCTCTATTGCCTTGGCAATTTCTTCTCTCTTCTTGAGTTCAGCAGGAGTTAATTTCTTTTCGACAACTTCGACATCCTTTAACCACTTACGATATTTCTTGTTGTCACTTGTTTCAACAATAACATAATTAGAACCAAGAACCGTTACAGTTCCTATTTCTTGGGTCTCTTTGATTGCAACTATATCACCTATCTCAAATAGGTCACCCTTCACGAATGCTTCACGAAGGTCATCTACTTTAGGTAATGATATGTGTCGTTTGAAACTTCTTTCTTCTTTCAGACCCATGCCCTTACGAACATCGTTAAACAACTTACGAGCATCACGGTCTGACATTTTTGAAGGAACACCTTTAACGAATGCTTGATAATCATTGGCAGATGCGTTTGCTCTTTGTTTAGATGCAGACATGCCCTCTACTCCTTCGGAGTCAGGGTCTCTCTCTCCTGCGGAAACTATGTTTATCTTCTCGAAGTTATAGAATCCGTGTCTTGCTTTTACACCGTTATACTTGTTTAAGAGTGTGGAAAACTCTCTGATACGGTCAGCACCAACAACCATAGTTACATTCTTATATCCTGAGTCGTATAACTTAGATGCGACATCAAATACATTCCTTACACCTTTGTCTACCATAACACTTCTTGCGTGTTTAGGGAACATCTTACGAAGGTGTTTGATTTTGTCAGAATAAGACAATGGGTCTTTTTTAGGGTTTTGTGATTGAGATACAAATATCTTATAATCTGAACCACCAGATTTCTTAGCAATAGTATCCATCACCTTTCCATGTCCAATAGTAGGTGGGTTCATTCTACCAAAGGTAAAATAAACTTCCTTTTCTTCTTCTATCAGATAGGACTTAAAATTCTTAATCGTCATTTATCACCACTTCTTGCTTTTTTCTTCTTCTGTATTTCTGCTTGACGCACCTTCGGAAGAAGTTTCTTAGCAATCTTATCTACGACTGCTTTCTTTTTATCTAATTGTTTTTCAATTGATTGTCTACGAGCAAAAGACAGTTCCCCTTTAGGAATGTCCTTGGTGATTTTCTTGAGCAACAAGTTTCGTGCTTGTTTCCTTGCTCTCTTTTTGAGGGTTTCCATATCGGCAATCTTACGAGCAGCCTTCTTTCTGCCAATAGCAATCTTTGCTTTATTCTTCTTCAAAGACCTTGCACGAGCAAGACGCTGTTGCATTGTCAATGCTTCAGTTGCAGGAGCAGATTCAATAAACTGTTTTAGTCCTATTGGTCTGGACATGATTACCTCGTTGGTTTTTCCCATCCCTTCAGTATATCTGGACTGAAGTTATTATATGAAAATTCAAGACGGTCAACCAATTTGACCGCATCACCACCTAATTTGTCAATAGCAACAAAACCTTCTGCACCTGTTTTGATTTTATAACCTTTCTTGGTCTGAACAAATGCATCGATTTTGCTAATACTGTTTAATCTATTTATAAGTTTTAGTTTTGCTAGTACAAGATTTTTCTGTAAATCAAACATATTTACTAGACTTGTTCTGTTTCTAGGAGAAAAAAACTTCATCAACTCATCTAATTTCTTCTGTTGAACTGCTTTACCTTTCTCCGATTTCCTTTTATCTTTCTCTTTTTGAAACTTAGTATTCATCCATTTGAGCAATCCAACCACATGCTTTCTAGATGGTGGTAGTAATTGTCCCTCACGGACAAAGGTATTATTGTATTGTTCTATCAATCGTGCTAGTTCTTCGTTTGCTTCGAGTTCTCGAAGTGTACTTCCAGATACCTTGTTAAATAATTTACCTGCGTTAGACAGGTATTTAGTAACTTCGGCAGTCTCCTTTTCATTCATGGTTGCTTCACCTGCATTGGTAAGCATCGCATCCTGAGACCATACATTCTTTGTTTTCTTGAACTTAGATACATCAACACCATAGGATGCTTTCATATTCTCAAACTTATCACCCTTATATGATGTATGCCATACGATTCCTATCTTGGCATCTTCGATTGTTTTCGATTGACTCATAGGAACTGCATAGATGATTGTATTCGGATGGAAGGTTACATACTGTTGTCCATCAATCTTTTCTCGTTTCAAATCATTATTTGCATATAAGAAGTCACCTTGAATCACTCCCTTAATACCAAGTTCTGGTAGATATTGTAGAGCAAGTTTCATCTTGTCAGCAAGGTCACCAGATAGTTCTGCATCGATATCAGCATTTGATTTGTATACCTTTGCACCAGTCTTAGCAAAGATACCTTTCTTAGCAACAAAGAACGCACCGTCCTCTGGGTCTGTTCCTGCAAAGATAGCAGGCGCACCGTCCCACTTGACAGATAGTTTGCTTGAGGTTTTACCTGCCAACATATCACGCAGTTCTCTCAGAGCATTGATTGCCTGTCTTGTACCATTGACTCCACCATAGAGAACCTTGTCCTCAATATGAGTCATGTGAGTATTCTGTTGTTCTGTTATGTATTCACTGAACATTATGATACCTTCAGATGTGGAGCAGATGCTTTTGTTTGTGATTTAGCAATACGGAATAGGTAGGTCAATACATCTTGTTCCTTACCTTCGATTGCGGTGAATAATTCGGTTACCATATATTTGGACATCAACCAGTCAACAGATTTACCTTTGAGTGCTTCTCTGAATTTGTCTTCTGTCAATGCACCCTGTATCTTGGAATACATTTGATAGTATTGTTTTAAGAATAAGTCAGGGTCTTTCTTATATAATGTCTCCAGAGTCTTCTTATCAGTAAGTGGTCTACCGACTGCATCTTTCATTGCATCACTGATACCACCGTATGATACCTTACCATGCTTTGCTTTCTTACCAATGATTTCACACTGGAATGTAGGGAAGGTTCGAAACTGCATCTGAATACCTTTACCTAAAAGATATCCATCCTTTGCCTTGAAGTAATCTCTCTTACCATAACTCGCACTAGTAAACTCAGGTGACTGGAATGGTCTACCAATGTTTACTTGCATCAACTTAGGTCTCTTCCCAATCTTCTTGAGAGAGATACCAAGGATGTCCCTTGCGATAAATGCTTTTAATAATTCGTTGTTCATCTCTGCTATGCTTTCTGCATCAAGGATATTATACTTGTATTCTGCTCCTTTTGCAACTGCATATATGTCAGCAGGACTCCACTTGTTTAGATTCTTAAATAGTTTTTCTGTTCTGTTGAGTTGTTTGAATTTGTTCTCTAATGCATTGACCCAAGTAGAACCACGATGCCATGAATAGGTCTTTTTCTTTAATGCTTTGTATAGAACTCTTGCACCATCGATAGATGATTTAATCCATTGTTCATCTGCAAGTAATATCTCACCTGCACTACCATCGACATTCTTACTCATCTTCTGGTGAGTGATACGGAGTTCATCTGGGGTAAACTGGGTATTGGGATTGTCCCACATCAACTGGGCATAGACGCATTGAGCAGATTCGGTAGCACGAGTATTATCTGAACCACCACCAGAACCACGACCACCACCACCAAACTCTTGGGACTTCTTGAGTTTACCGAAAGAAATCTCTTCACCATCTGCGGTGACTAGTGGTTTTGCTCCTAGACCTTTGGCACTACCTTTACGAATGGCAGATTCAATCCCTGCATCATACTTAATGATAGCAGTTGAACCGTCAGTCATTTCAAAAGGTTCACCTAGTTTCATCTTTTTGATGAATAGGTCTGCACGGAATGAACGGTCTGCACGGACTATCTCACCAAAAGTAAGACTAGTTTCGTTCAGTTCTTTGAATTTGAGCATCGACTTTCCCATATAATAAAAATTTATTATACCACTATTTATATGATTTGGGAAGTAGAACTTTGCTCCTCTTGATATTTTTTGATAGTTTCCTTGAGAGGATTTAACCAATTGTCACGATGTTCCACAAAGATTTGTGGTTTATCTTCACCATCAACACTGATAAGTGTGACTAATTGTGTAATCGGTTGACCAGTTCGTTCTTCCCACATCTTGGCATAACCTGCTTCTTGCATGAAATAGTTATGTACCCATTTGCGGAGTTTCTTCTTACGACTTGTTTTGAAATCAATAATAGATAGTTCACCATCGAACTCTGCAACACAGTCTACTCGACCTGCGATACCAAGTTCAGTTGAATACAGTGGTGCTTCTTGAGCATACACATCTCCAATTAAACCATCTAGTATTGGTTTCATAACAAGAAAAGACTCAATGACATCTGGGGTATACCCCTCACGATAGTCTTTATCATTATCAATATACTTCTCAATAATCTCGTGAACCTTTGTCCCTCTCTGGGACGCACGAGTTGATATTTTGTTTGCTTCTTCTTCTCCTACCCTTGCTCTCCATTTAGCAATGGACTCACGAGATAGGATGGATAGGACAGTGGTAATAGAGGGTAAGTCAATACCCTCTGGAGTTTTGTAAACTCTACCAGTGTCGGTATCTTCCGATACCATGTCTTTCAATTCAGTTGGGATGTGCTTAAACATTTATTGCTCCTACCAGATTACGAATCAAGAATAGTAATCCGACTGCATTCAAAATGATTAATGCACGGTCTTTCCAGAGTATGCTTACCCATAACCATAGAGCAATCCCTACGATTGATACTGATAAGTCATAAACCTGTAGACCATCGATACCTCGTATCGACATTCCGATAAGAATCATAATTGATGCTACCCACTTTACATACCAGTCTAAGGTATACTTCGGAGTAGCAGACTTCTGAATCCGATTCGAATTCTTTAGTTCTTCTTCTGAATAGATTTTACCCATTTCATTTACATTCATACATTTCCTTGAAGTTTCAACATGCGTTCACGACTTGCTTTCCATGCTTCGAAGTCAAGAGGTTTACGAGGTTGTCCATAAGAAAGTTTTGCTTTCTTGAACTCTGCCTTGAGAATCTTCTTCTCCTTCGCACCCATGAAAGTGCCAACTAATGCCAACACAGTTCGGCGGAAAGACCGACCATGATGCATGTTGCCCAAACAATGAGACAGTTCATGTAACAGTGTGTACATGTTCAATCCCACCTTAGTATCTAGCACAACTTTATTACCGTTGGTAAACCCTGCCGTGCCACGACCACTGTTTCGTTGTTTCATCTCAATAGGAATCTCTGAGAAGAACAAACGAGTGACATCTTTATCGATGCCTTGCTTCCACAACTTTTGCCATGTCTTAGATTTGTAAATCCGTTTGGCAACCTTTTGTGCTTCTTTGATATCTTTGAATTCTTTGTTATCGACCTGACCTAGGAATGCCCACTCAGCACGATATGTTTTCATTCGTTCAGAATCACGACCTCGTTTGCCACGATTCTGTTTGCGTTCCTGCTTACGCAGGTATTGACGATATTCAAATTCTAAACTCATAGTATCTCCTTCCATACTTCAAGAGCAAGTTCGTCTTGGAGTTCGTATGCTTCCTTCTCCCAAGGTTGGTCATCGTACTCGTCCTCAGAATGGTCACGACCTTTCCAGAACTGCTTGTTGTCCTTCTGGACAAACTCACCACGATAAACTTGCTTGAGATGAACCATCTCATGACAGATAGAGGTAATGAAGTCACGGAGTCCTAGTCCTGCATCAATACCAATTTCATGGTCATACTTGTCTTCGACTTCCCAGTGCCATGCTTGGACACCTTCGTTCTTCTCAAGATTACGAATAATCTCTAAGTCAATAGTCAAAGAGCGAGTCCGACCTAGACCCAAACGGTCTAACATAAGATAGACTATCTGCTCTGCAAGTTGCCGTTGACCTTTTTTGCCACCTTTTACAGTAACTAGATTCATAAAGAAAACTCCTTCAACTCAACTTTACCTACATAGCGTACCACGCCCAACAGAAAATGTCAAGCTCTTTTTTTCAGAACAAGAACCTGACATTCTCTAATTTGGTTGTTTTAGACTGCGGAGACAGCTGCCCCACCGTTGTAAAGTTCTTCAAGAACCTTCAACACATTCTGGGGAGAAGACTTACCGTATGGGTCATCCTCACAGTTGTCACTAAATCCTTCTTCTGGAAGAAAGACCTCAATGAATCCATCATTGATAATCATGGCATATCTCCATGACCTCAATCCAAATCCAATATTAGTCTTATCCACGAGCATACCCATCTTACGAGTAAACTCTCCTGCACCATCTGGAATTACTTTGACACATTCGATACCTTGGTCTTTTGCCCAACAGTTCATTACGAATGCATCATTTACAGAGATACAAGATACACTATCGATACCATAGTCTGAGAACTTACCTTCTTTCATAAGTTTCTCAAAATCTGGTAATTGATAAGTGCTACAGGTTGGAGTGAAAGCGCCTGGGAGTGAGAATACTACATGGTATCCTTTACCCCATAAGTCAGTAGATTTCACATCTTCCCATCGAAATGGATTATCACCACCAATACTTTCATCTCGTACACGAGTTTTGAAAGTCACTTCTGGAATGTTTCCGTTATACATCAATTTCACCTTTATACTCTTGTTGTCTTTGAGTCTGAAAGTAGTCATCATCTATGATGTGTGGTCTACCTTCATTCTCTCCAGACCAGTCTATATCGTCTTCTGGGGGTGTTTTACCCCCAGAGAACAAATTATATATCCAGTCTTTAAGCGGCGTTAGCAAACTCAACTGCTTTCTCCACTGCTTTGACCTTTCTGGATTGGTTAGAACCAAACCATGCAGATGCCAACCTTGAGTCGGTTTCCCTTCCCATTTTGTGGTCAGTTAAGTAAGTGACACTGTTAAGCGCCTGCCACCAAGAACCTGCTCCAAACTCTGCCCCAGGCTGAGTCTCTAAAACAGAATATGCTTTCTGTCCGTTAGAAGATAAGTCCTTGAAATCATTGACTGAAACAGGTTTCTTACCTTGGTAAGTTCTAGGGAAAACTTCGTTGTAGAAGTTTATCAAAGATTCTACTGAATACTGCTTAGAAGCAAGGAACTCAGCAACTTCTTTGTATTGTGTAAACTTCTCGTGGGCAATACCCAGAGCAGTCTTCACAGACTCAGAATCAAATGCAGTTCTGTGGTTTAGAGACACAGACTTAGCAACCTCTTGTCCTAGAGACATTGTAAGAGTGTTGTTACATACAACTCTGATTGGGGTAAACCTAACATCAACTGACTTACCATATTGATGTGGGTTTGAGAACAGTAGATAAGAATCTACTTGGTCATCACCAAGGATAGTGAAAGAATCTTTCACCTTTGCTAATGCCCACACCATTTTTCCACCTTTCAGTGAACCTGCCGTGTGCATTTCCATATCCCCTGCGAGGACATATTCGGAAAAGAAGTTGAATGCTTCATCGTTCTGAACTGGATTCCAGTTCTCACCAATTACATCCAATACCTTGTTGTCCGAAGACCTAACAAGTGCTTGTTTTCCATCGATTTTGACACCACCACTAGTGATGATATCTTGTTTCTCAACTGACCAATTCAGTCCTGCGACTTCTTGCATCTGTTGAGGGGTTAAGTCATTGGATACAGCAGTTCCTAGACCATGCCAAGGGACTTCCCCTGCATATGCCATTTGTGCTTGTCCGTTGACCATTTCAACTTCATGTGACATAATATACTCCTTCTTTGATATTATTTAAGTATTATACTTAAAACAACAAAGAATGTCAAGCTTATTTTCAAAAAAAGTTTATTCTGTTCCTGCCAAAGGATTTGCTAGTGCTTCTTCTATCTGTTCTCTTATTGATTTACGGATGTCTATCAAGTCTCTTTGAGTCTGAGTTTCCAGTTCATATAGTCTCTTATTGCTTTCTCTTGTATCAGACTTCAAATCTCTTAAATCATCAGATACGAAAGTTAATTCGTTATTTACTGTGTTCAGAGTGATTTCCAGTTCTTCCTTGATACTGGTCATTCTCTCGTCTTGTACTGCGAGTTGTTGCTCTATCTGAGACATATCTGGTGCTATATATGAATCGATTTTATCTTTCATATCCATGTAGTCACCCCAGAATAATGCTCCTGCCCAAACAATACCAGCGGCAGATGACAATGCAGTCAATACTGCTACCATCTTACCACCAGTAAACTTGATGCCACCTACTTCTATTTCTGCCATTAGTATTGACTCCTAATTAATTCACGCATCTTACCGTGCGATTCGTTTGTCATTCTGAAAAGACTCTGGGCATCATTCATCTTTGCAGACTTATATATGCTTTCTGTCTTGTACCAATCAGACTCAAATGTATATGTGTCTGCGTAGTACATACTCAAATCGGTTGCTTTTGCCATGCCTTGAAGTATTGTTACCTGATTGGCAAATACCCCAGTCTGGTTCTTTTCTTTTCGTTCTGCTACTCTTTCAGCAAGAACTTCTGCTAATGTCTTTGGTCGATTGTCATCTGGTATGTCAATCTTTATCTCTGGTAAGTTGAAACTCAATACTGGAATATCTACACCAGTATCAACACCACCAGTCAAATCGTCTTGTTGTTGTGCTTGTGATGACATTGCTTGTGAGTTAGATGTCTCTAGTTCACCTAATTGCACTGAAGCATTACCTGTAATTGAACCAAAGTTCTGTATGTCATCTAGGAATACATCACCTGTAGATGATGCAAAACCACCCCCAGAGAGTCCACCAGAGAATGCAGAGTTACTACCAGAGAATGCAGACCCACCTGAACTACCACCTGAACCACTTCCAGATGCTCCAATAGAATTACCAGATGCCATTGCACTATTGATAGCACTATTTACTGCCTTGGCAGTTTCTTTTCTACTCTCTTTCTTTGCTTTACTTTCTTTTCGTTCACCTCTTGCACGAACTGGAGCAGGTTCTATCTCATCAAGTTCTTCTGCTTCAACAATCAGTTCTTCTTCAAATATCTCTTCTTTTTCTTCTTCAATAAACTCTTCTTCAACTATTTCTTCTATCTCTTCTAGAATCTCTTCTTCTAATAACAAGACTTCTACTACTTCTTCATCAACTTCTACTAAGAGTGGAGTCTCACGGAAAAAATCTTCGAACTCTTCTTCTACAAATATCTCTTCTGGTTCGATACCTTCTTCTTCTAGTATCTCAAAGAACTCCTCTTCAGATACCTCAATGAAGGCAACCTCTTCCAATTCAAACAAACTTAGGTCTTCTTGAAAGTATTCATCTCTTACTGGTTCAAAGGTAAATGACTCTTCTTCATATGGTTCAAAGAATACAATGTCTTCATACTCTTCTACTGAACCATCCATAGGCATTTCTTCATACCCATAGAACTCTTCTTCTTCATATCCAAAGTATTCTTCCTCATCACCAAATGATACACCCTCTGGTATAAATTCATCCAGTGGGTCAAATCCTTCGTCAAAGTTCCAGATATATCCATCACATTTTTCATCTGATTGTGGGTCAGACTCACATTTATCATCAAGGAATGCTAAGTCATATCCTTGACATGAAGTATCATATAATGGGTCTAAGGTACATTGTTGAGCAAGATATGCATCATCATATCCAGTACAGGTAGAATCATACAATGGGTCAATACCACATTGTTGAGCAAGATATGCTTCTGCGTATCCTGTACATTGAGAATCGTACAGTGAATCAATCGCACATTGTTGTGCGAGGTATGCATCTGCATAGCCTGGGCAGGATGCGTCATTCAGTGGGTTGCTACAATCGATTGTATCGACATCTCCTAGGAAAGCATACGAGTTGTTGCTCGTTTCATCCCACTGCCAGATATAATCCCCATCTCCTTTATTATGAAAAAAGAGATGCTCCACATGCCCTTCGGATAAATCCCCTGTTGCACCTGCCCAGATACTATGATTCTTTATTTCTATTTGGTCGTATGCAAATGTCCATCCATCTGGATTTATTTGTATTTCAAATGTATTCTTTGTATTGCTCTGTCCGTATTCTTTTACTTCATACCATCCAAAGACTGCTTCATTATCATCTGCATAGTACCATGTAGAACCATTACCTTTTATAAGGTCAGTCCACAGGGGAGCAATCATATAGTCCAACATGTCGATTTGGTTCTGTAAGTTGTTCCAATATGATGGTGGATTCAAGGGGTCTTCATCTAATCTAAACCCTTCACAACATCCACCATATAATACATTCTGGTCACTGAATGATATGAAACCATTCATATACATCTTACCTTGGGATACTTTATGACCATCAATCATCTCTGCTTCCCATGGCAGATTAAAATTTGCAAAGGAATCATCACCAATATTAAACTGAGTTGCCCCAGTCATATTACGGATATCAATTAAATCTGTTGAACCACACGCAACACCACACTCTCCACTCGTGCCAGTCCACGGAGAGTTTACCCCATTATAGGTTTGTGCGTTTGCTATATTAGAGAAGCATAAGCAGGAGAGCAGCCCCACCAATACCCAGAAGTGCTTTTTCACCGTCTGAAACTCCTTGATTGATATCATCTTTGACCTTCACATCATCAAGAGCATTGTCAGGTATTAGTTGAGGGAACTTAGTCCATAGTTCTAATGCTTCGTCACCTATCTTACCTTCGAAAGGACAAGGTGTTCCTGCCATCATCATTGCCTTCCATACTCTTTCATCTTGACACATAGTCGAGACAGCGGCGACTTTCATCCCCATATCGTAAAGAGTCTTTGACAGTTTTATCCTCTCACAGTTCATGTCTCTAACTGATTTACCACCAGATAAACCAAGTATCTGAGTCTGCACCGCACCAGATATACCAGTCGTACAAAGGTCTTGTGAATAGGATGAACCTATACTAGGTGCAATTGCACTAGGAGGCGGAGACTTAATAGTGGTCTCGTTCTTATTGATGTTCTCATTCTTATTAGTATTATTCGTTGTAACTTCAGATTTCGATTCACTTTTAGATTCACTAGTAGATGTATTCACATTTGTATTAGTGTTATTATTAGTATTATTCGAAGTTGAATTACTGTTCACATTAGAATTACTGGTAGAATTTACAGTAGTATTATTCGTGTTGTTATTCGTGTTCGTGTTATTCGAAGTCGAAGTCGAAGTGTTGGTATTCACATTCGTATTGTTGTTCGTATTATTACTAGTCGAAGTCGAGGTATTCGTATTCGTGTTAGTATTCACACTAGTATTATTATTAGTGTTAGTATTAACATTTGTGTTGTTGTTTGTATTGGTATTCGTATTTGTATTTACATTAGTGTTGTTATTCGTGTTCGTATTAGTATTATTCGAAGTCACATTACTAGTTGTATTATTAGTTGACTCAGAAATACTGTAATCAGAATTTGACGCATCCTGAAACGAACCATCGACATCATCTGCTAATGCCATAGTAGATGTAAATAAAAATAGACATGCCAAAGGTACTTTGTAAAGGGTCTTCACCTAACAGTCTCCGTTTATGCTCCGTCAATTGTTTGACGGATTCTTACCTATTGGTATTTATACAAACTGAGAGTTAAACTGGAAAAAAAGTAACACTTTCTCCGCATCCACACTGAGATGCTTCAAGGGGATTCACCCATTTTAGATATTTGTTGAAACCGTCTACATGTAAATCAAGAGTTGCATTTTCGAAATACATATATTGGTCTTTAGGAATCATGAAGGTGATACTATCTGCTTGAACAGTTTCCCATCCATAAGCAGAGGTAACATCCGCACAATCGTCTACCGCACTAGGGGCAGACTTTTCTTTGAGGGTAATTTCATATTCGAATCCATGACAACCACTTGCTTTAATACCAAGAAGTATTATCGCATCCTTTTCAACAGACTCAATATGTTCTATTGCTTCTTTTGTTACTATCATTGATTGTGCTTTCTATGTGCAGTCTTGGTTTCCCAATCCTCTATTGCTTTTCGAATCCCTTCTTCTGCTAGAACTGAGCAGTGTAATTTGATAGGTGGTAATTGAAGTGCTTCTGCAATATCTTTATCTTTGATTTCTTTTGCTTGTTCAATTGTTTTACCTTTCAACATTTCAACAAACATTGTAGATGATGCAATAGCAGAACCACATCCATAAGTCTTGAATTTAACATCTAGTATTTCATCGGACATAGGGTCAAGTTTCAAATCTAGTTTCATTACATCCCCACATGCAGGCGCACCCACCATGCCAGTTGCGACATTGGGGTCTTTAGGGTCAAACCTACCTACAGAGTGTTTCTCTGGATTCTTGAGTACAGATTCGAATCTATCTACTACTTCCTTACTATATGCCATATCTTTTATTTATAATTAAGGACACCCTAACCGTGGGGTGTCACGAGTCTATTTGTGGCGACCAACCCAATTGATTAAATGACCACCAATATCTAATGGATGCCATTTCGATAATTTAGGATTGTCATGGTGAGTATTATGGAATCCTTCACCAAAAGTTAATAATCCTAACCATGTATCTGAGTTAGGTTTTCGTCCTCTATGTGAATATGAGAAGACAAATGAACCTATCAGTTTAGATAATCCTGTTGGTGCTAACCATGCATATACTAATGCGTATGGGTCAATCAACATCAGGAATACTGCCCAACATGCCATGATTTGCCAGTAGGCAGAATGTTGTGCTTTGAATAAATCGTTTTTAAGCAAATCCCTCACATAATTAAGTTTGATATCTGTGAACACTTGTAGGAAGTGTGCATAGAACCATCCTTTATAATATGGTGAGTGTGGGTCATCTGGTGTATCAGCATATCGATGATGCTCTCTATGATTAGCACACCAGAGAAGAACTGGGCCGACCATGTGAATATGTCCAAAGAACAACATCACATATTCCAACCACTTCGGTGCATTAAAGGTCTTGTGGGCAAAGTACCTGTGGTATCCCATTGTCATACCAAGACAGTTGATACCAAAATACATGAATGCACATATCGCAATCTGCATCGGAGTTGCGAAGTACATAAGGGGAATGGATAGCATTGCTATCACTTGACCGATAAATAATTGAGTTGGTAATTGCATACCTTTATTTATACAAACTGGCGGTCTCTAGGGGAATCGAACCCCTGCTTCTTCTTAGACAGAGAAGAGTTCTACCATTAAACTAAGAGACCCAATCAGTCTTTCTTGTGCTTAGTTTTGCGAGTATACTTTGTTCGGTCACGCTCAACTTTGTGACCAAACGGAGAGTCCTTTTCGAACAACCGTTTAGCATAACGAGGTTTTACTCTGGACTCTCTTCTTTTCATAACAAGTATTTATCTAATCCTAAATTTATATTCAGCATCCAATCTTTCTTGTTTGAGTTTTAGATTTCTCACTCTTCGGATTGCTTTGTTCTTAGTCTTCCTTGCTTTCTCGTTTCTTGTTTCAAAGAACTCCCTTTTCTTCAAGTCAACTAATATACCAGACTTCTTGACTTTCTTTTTGAAAATCTTTAGTGCAGTATCAACATCACCATTTCTTACGGTGACTTGCCTAGCACCGTCCTTAGGCCACACTTTTTGTTTAGGTCTTTGTGGTCTCCTAAATTTAGAATTATAATTTCTTCTCATAGTTCCTTAGTTAAAGTTAAACTCCAAGGATACGACCTGCGGATTCGGAAGTCAATGACTTACCTTTGCGTAGGTGTTCCTCACACTGCTCGAAATAGAATGATGCATCTTCATGACCATACTGCTTCAAGACTTCTTTTGCAGATTTGAAAAATTGCAGAAGTTTCATTTCCTGACTAGCACCAAATTCAGCACCAGATGCTTTATGCCAGTTTCCTCTTCGTTGATTACTCATTTCGCAACTCCTTGAATTTGTCAAAGAATATATCAATGACTTGTTCCAATTCATCTAGGTTGACTGAATCTTCATCGACACACTCAGCAACACTAGCAACTCCTTGCTCGAACCCTGCCTTCTTGCCTACCGAATAACCAGATAGACAAATGAAGATTGCAACGGTTACGGCAATCATTACATAAAAGAAATCAAACTTATCCGAAAACATAGTTCATCTCCTCATGAATGGTTTGTTGCTCCGCAAGTGCGGCCTCTAAACAAAGACCATACTCAGCAGAACCCTCTGGGAAGATTTTGCCAACTTCTTTGGCAATCACTTCTTTTGACTCATTGTAACATTCCTGTCCAATGACTTGTGCTTCTAGCACAACTGCTCCAATTTTACTCATAATTTACCTCTCAATCTAAATTGAAATATGGTTTTACTTCTCCTTCGATAATTGCACGGACAAGTTCAACCGAATCATATGAATTGCCACCTATGTGCCAATCGTATTCACCAGTAGGTGTAGCACCACCAGTCTTCCAGTTGTAGACTGTGGCATTGACATATTCATTGTCAATTTCACCATCCTCATCGGTAAAGAATACTTTACCTTCAATACACCACTCAGTCTGGACTTTCTCATAGGGGTCACCTGTATCGAAAGAAGGTTTACCGAATAAACCTTTCAAAGTATCGTAAGTGGTGGTAATTTCACCCTGAAGACAAGTAGAACCATTGAGATACTCAACGACCTCATACTCGACATTATCAGGTTTGATTTCAACATTATTGTACATATTGTATTACCTCTCTCATTATCAATACAAGTATTATATCAAAGGAAAACAAAAATGTCAAGCGTTTTTCAAATCTTTTTCTTCGTATTCTTTGATTTTGTTTTCTAGTTCATTAGCATCTAGAGACTTAGCAACTTTCTTTTTGTGTTGCAATGCTTCTAGTTCTGCCTTTGCTTGAACCAGATGTTGGACACGGTTCTTAACCGATTTGGGAATACCACCCTTGAATATGTTTGCGTAGTGCTTTAATTCACGGTTGATACCTGAGAGTCCAAGACCTTTTGCCTTTTCGACTCTTTGATTGAAACGATATGTATTTGGCATATTATCCTCTGTCGTAGTGGTCATGAACATGAAGTTGAATGATAGCATAGTGTAGAACTTTCAACAAGTCCTTACGATTGTATCCATCCTTATTGCCATATCTCTGGGCATACTTCATGATATTACCAATACAGAATCCATCACCATGACCACCGTCAATGATAAACTCTGTTGCTTGAAACTTATTCTTAGAATAATGTTCACCGTATGTTGCGTCAATGTAATCTTTCAATTCTTGGATAAGATTACCTTCGTTATAACGATACTCAATAGGATTAACTACCTCTTGTATCGCATCTTTCATTCTCTTTCTCATTATTTCCACCTATAAAATATATGCTCTCCTATGCGTCCGATTAAGACCATACCTTCTGCGGATGCCCAGTCAGGGTTGACATAGGTTGCATGATAATGTGTTGCACCTTCGGTAATCCCACGGTGTAGTCCGTTTTCTAAATATTGATACGCAATATTACGAGACCTATCCCATGACCTACCTTCCTTTGGGTCATCTTTCAAACCGTCACAATACCAAGAGAACTGACATCTATTCCTACGAGGGAAAGTCCTTCCGTCCTCTGTCGTATAGGTCTGTGCTTCATACACAACATTACATATATTGTTTGGATACCTTGTATCTTTGACACGGTTGAGAGTGACATCTGCTACGGCAACTTGACCTGCAAGATGCTCTGCTCTTGCTTCATGGTAAATGTTAAGTGCCATGCAGTAATGTTCTTCTGGTGTATAATAGTCATTACCATATTGATATGGTTCTGTAACTACTGTTTCACCGTTGATTTGGAGTGCAGTTGTCGCAGTCGCAATGCCCACACTCAGTGCTATTCCTAGCATCACAGATTTTTTCATGGGGAGTATTATAACAAATCACTTGACGAATGTCAAGCGGTTTCTAACCTTTCAATCATATCTTGGATTGCATAGTATGCCATATTAAGTCTCTCAGATACTTTTCCATACGGAAACTTATATGCTAATGTGATGCGAGGACAATTTGTCCATGCACTATGCCAACAATGATGTTCAGGTTCATCGATTCTACCAAATCGATACCATCTACCTTGCCATCCTTTGACATCGTGTTCTGTAATTATCTCATCTTTCTTCTTATCATAATAAGAAAAATAACCATCACCTTTCTCACTCCATGTAAGAATGAGTTGGTATCCAAAGGCATTCCAGTTAGTATGCCATCCTACAAATCCATTAGGTGGATAATATGATACTAGTGAACTTGAGTTTGCTCCAAACTCACGAGGTAAGGTGTGTTTACACCATTTATGTAATTCTTCAAATACTTCTGGTCGTTTTGAATAACCTTGTGCAGATTGAAATCCATATCCCTTCTCAGGAAACCCTACATGCTCTTCACCTTTTTCATAGGTCTTCCACAACCAGTCTTCAGAAACATATTGTTCCCAATCTGGGGTAGGGTCTTCACCACCTTGTAAGTTATCAGATAGTTCTTCGCACAACTCTTTGCGTTCTAGAAACAAGTCTCTTGTTTTATCTAGAATACTGAGCATTTGTGGATTAACTATATTGATTTCCATCTTACTCTTCCAGAGCCTCACATACGGCAGGGAAATGTGTATTGATAATGTCCCAACATTTATCAGCAACAATCATATGTTCTTTCTGTGTGCCATTACCTCTTCGAAGTTGACAGTAATGAATCCAAGACCTAAGTGAACCTGCCATATAAAGGACAGACTCAGTATTACCTTCTGGTAAAACTGCTCTTGCTTGTTCTTTGGCAATACCGTTTTCTAATGCCCATCGATATGCTTTCTTTGCTTTAATAATAACATCCTCTTGATGCCTTCTCCACTGAGCATTCTTTTTAACATCTGATGGGTCATTCATATCCAAGGGAATAGAGTTCTGTCTATTCTTTTCGTCTTGTAATCGTGCGTCACGAATCTCTGTATTCTGTTGCTCTGCATATCTTTGAGAGAACTCTTGGAATGCAAAAGACCTATGACGAATAATCTGCCTTGCAATATCTCTTGTTGTTTTGATTTCAAGAGTCATATGTACCATTTCGAATGGTGACCAATGATTCTCACGAATCAAATAACGAACAAGACCTGATGCGGTCTTGAGATTATTCTGATTACTAGGATTCGATACACGAGCAGTATATGCTACGAGTTGTTCTGCCGTTAGGCAATCTGTGATTGCGGTTGGTTTTGATAATGATATAAGGTTTACTTCACTCAAGTGAGATACTCCATTGCCTGATTTACATTCATTGTTTTGAAGTCGATACCAAAATTGATTCTCACTCCTAAATCACCATCTCTATGAACTGAGTGCCATATCTCATGATTAAAGAGTGTCCACACATTCGGTGTCAGACTTTTCTCCTCTGCAACTTTCAACTTTGCCATATCAGGTATGTAGTATTCTGGGTAGTGTTCAAATGGTGTAGTTTCATCATACCATTTGGTTACCTCACCTTCACCTTCTAATAAACAAAAGAAAGATGCTAATCTTGCATGTCCACGATGTGGATGCAATAATTCACCACCGTCTTGAATCTGAACCACTGGTAAAGACTCATCCTTGGGAATACCAAATTCAAGATAAGTTTGTTCTTTGACATACTGACGCATATCTTCTGGTAAATCGTATTGGTCAATAATGATACGATTCACCTCACCAAACTCTCTTAACATTTTTATCTGTCTGCGTTTCCACTCTCGTGCTTTCTCAGCACCAAACTGGTCAACGACTTTATCCCATTCGTTCCATGGGGTTCTATCTACCGCATGAAAACTTCTGGGTCTAAAGGTTAAATGTGGATGCGTTCTTTCACCAGTCTCTTTATAAGTCTGTGCTACTTCTCTTGCCCATGTCAAGCATTGTGCTTTAACATCTGAAAGAAATCCATCATCAAAGTCTAACTCTTTATTGTATATCTTCATTTAAGTTCTGCTTCTACAAAATCTCCAAGAGTTTGTATATCTGCATCTGAGAGAACACTTGATTGTCCCCACATCACACCAGACATTGCTCCTCTTGTTTCTCCGTTTTTATATTGGGTAAGTGCTTCTACTATATAGTCGGAACTTCTACCTGCTAATGCAGGGAATGCTCCAATACCCTTACCATCGTTACCATGACAGGCTGCACATCCTGCCCATGCTCCTCTGATAGAACTGAACTCGTCAGCATTTGCTAATTCTGCTTTTGCTCTTTCTATCTCTACAACCGTGCCATACTTTGCTACATGTGCTTCATAGCATTCACCATTGCAACTTTTTATATTACTATATCCCTTGACTTCTAAGTCAGGATAGATTACACCTGCAAAAAACCCTGTAAATGCAAGGCAACCTAACAATACCATTCCTAGTTCTTTCATGATTCTCCGTTGTTTTTTGTATTAAGAATTCCTTTTTAACCGTTCTATTCTTACTCTAACATAGAGTAAATTTCTTAGTCCTGCGCCTGGCAAAAACATATGCAGTTTCTTTCTTCTACGAATTGCTATACCAACATACAACAATCCTAGAGGATACTGTTTGTATCCTTTTGCATTCCCTCTAAACCAGAAGAGCATATTTCGATAGTCACCCCATCTACCAGTAATAGTAGTGAAGTCCCCAAACGAATTTATGAATCTTCCTTTGAAGGTATGGTCAGTTGACAACTCACAAGTAAAATTGTTCTTGTCTCCTTCTACATATTCCTTCTTAGAAAATCCGTAATGTTTTAAGTAACTATCGAATAAAATCATTCTAACTTGAAGTTCTTGAACTTCTCAGCACTGATACTCTCACCTGAATGAGATTTATCAAACACTGGTCTGTCATCAACTACTCCTGTATCGTCTGGGTCATTGTCATCTGATAGACGCATCTTGCTCC
>MDSW01103879.1_pt1 | contig 61224 bp, 58 predicted proteins | sample 811171 | NCBI WGS metagenome assembly MDSW01 (sample SAMN05326641, study PRJNA326480) | marine metagenome | isolation source: seawater | place: Atlantic Ocean: North West | collected 2012
AAAATTTAAAAGTTATTTACTGAAAATAAAGAATTTTTTAAATCTTATAATCAAAAAACGAAAAAGTAGAATCAATGCTTCAATAATTATTCTATTACTCATTTTTGATTTGCCTAGCCTTCTTTCTTCAAATATGATTGGAACTTCTTTAATTAATTTTCTATTATCCAAAAATAAATATACCATTTCGATTTGAAATGCATATCCATCTGTTGAGACATTATCAAATTTCGTAGTTTTTAAAGCTGTAGTATTGTAAATTCTAAAACCAGTTGTTAGATCATTTAACTTGGTTCCAATTATTGCTTTTGAAACCTTATTTGCTAATAAAGAAAGTAATTTACGTTTCCAATCCCAGCCTTCTGATCCACCAGAAAGAACATACCTACTTCCAAGTATTAAATCTGCAGTATTTAATTCCGCAATTAAATTATCTAGATCATCAAATCTATGCGAAAAATCTGCATCCATCGTAACAATATGAGAATAGTCATTATTTATACCCCATTTAAAACCCTCTTTATAAGCAGTTCCTAGACCAAGTTTTTTGGTTCTATCTATCTTGTATAAGTTTGGAAAACTTTTTATAAGTTCATTGACAATTTTTCCTGTATTATCTGGAGAGTTGTCGTCGATAATTAGTAAATCTAAATCTTTTTTTAGTATCAAATTAATAAAAGAATTTATATTTTCAGCCTCATTGTAAGTTGGAACAATTACTAATAGATTATTTTTTCTCATAATAAGTTGGTTTATGATTATTCTAATCTAAAAAACTCTGTGTATTTATTAGAGAAAAACATACAATAAAAATCAATAATTAATTTTTATCTCTCCTATGTAATTTTCTAAAATATTAAAAATTCTAGGATCTGTCCACGCTAAACAACACTCTGGAACTATTGTTAATAAAGACATAACTATAAAAATCAAAACCGGAAAAATAGAATAATTTGTGTCATATTTATGATTAGATTTGTAATTTAAAAAAGTAAAAGTAAACAGATAAAGATAATTTAAAACTATAAACCACCTTCCCCAATCCCAGCCTATAAAAAATATTGAATAAGTGATAAGCAGTACTGGGTTATCTTTGTGAAAATTTACAATTAAATTTTTAAACTTTTCAAAATTGTTATTGAATAAAATTATATAATTTGTGAATGCAATTAAAAACAAAACATATAGCCAGTAAAATGCATTACCTGATAACCAAATTCTTATAGGAAGTATCAAAGCTCGTTTAAGTGACCATCCGATTGCTCTTATTGCATCAACACTGTAATCTTTAAAAATTACTTTATCTTCAGGATGAAGATTATTGAACATTATCGTACTTATTTCACTGGATCCACTATTGAGTACTAATATAATTATTGTTGAGATAGTAAAAATAAAATAAAAATTCCGAATATTTTTAAATCCAAAATCAGTTTCTATATTTTTAAGCAAAACATAGTAAAAAGGAAAAAACATTAAAACCATTCCCTCATGTATCAAACTTAAAATTAAAGTAGAAATGAATAAATATACTATATTTATTAATTGAATTTTTAAGGAGTTATCAAACTTTTTTAAAATAAGAAAAGTTAAAAAAAAGTTTAAGGCAAGAATCTCTTTTCTGTGATAAGAAAGATCATGAAGTACAAGATTAAAGAATCCAAATGCACTCAATAAGAAAAGAAAATATTGATAAATACCGACTCTGTAAATGTATAGAGTTATTGATGAGAGTAAGATAAGCAAAAGAAAGTTGTAGAACACAAAATTTTGAATAACTGGTAAGACAGCATTTTCATTTGCAAAAAATAAAAAAATTTCTCCTAATAGGCCCCTTCTTACAAAAATATTTTCAGGATAATAAATTAATAATTCTGAAAACGACCAAGTACTCCAAACTAAAGTTTTTGAGAATATTGTTTTTTGACTTAATAAATAGATTATTGTAACTAGAACAATAAAGTTAAGTAAATAGAATATTGAATTTTTAATTTTCACATTGCTATTTTAATTTTTTTAATAAATTTCTTTTTATTATTTGAGATTTTTTATTATGTACTTATGATATTTTTTTGATAAATCAAGTTAGAAATTTTTCTAATTTATTTATTTTTAATTATTTTATTTGTGTGAATTTAGAAATATTAAATGAAAAAACTAATAAAAAAATTCCCAGCTTTTCACAAATCATTATTAAATGGTAGAGAAAAACTAAGAATCTTATATAACACAAAAACCCGTAGTAGATTTTTATGGTACCTAAAGGACGGAGATAATACACTGTCTCTAGATTATCCTTTAACGGAAGACTCTATAATTTTTGATGTGGGTGCCTATAAAGGTGTATTTACAAGTAAAATAAATAAAAAATATAAATCCAAAATTTATGCTTTTGAGCCTTTAGATAACTACTACAACTTTTTGGTTGAAAAATTCAAAGATGATAAAAATATTAGACTTTTCAATTTTGGTTTATTAGATAAAGATTCAAATGAATTTATATCTAATATTGATGGAGCTTCAAGTATATACAATCGAAAAGAAGGGAAATTAGAGTTAAAAGTAAAAATGAAATCAATGACTGATTTTTTAAATGATAACTCAATTTCAAAAATAGATTTACTTTATATGAATATTGAGGGAAGTGAATACAGATTACTTTCAAGCTTAATAAAGGAAGGTCGTATCAAAGATATTAATCATCTTCAGATACAATTTCATAACTTTATTGATGGATCAAAAAAAATGAGAGTTGATATAAGAAAACAATTAAAGAAAACACATAGGTGTGTATTTAATTTTCCATTCATATGGGAAAGATGGGATATTAAATAAATCAGTTATTTTCTAATTAAAATGCTGACAGTTCTATTTTTCTCAAAATAATGAATAAAGTTATTTTGAAAACTTTTTACCTCAATAACCTCATAAAGTCTTGGGTCAATGTTTTTAATACTACCTTCAATCAACTTTGGACTTTTAGAAATTTGATATTCTATTTCATTATTTCTTACTTTATTGTACTTCTTTAATACATTGAAAATTTCATCATACTCATAAAGCGCAGGATGAACAATGTAAGACTCATTTGGTAGATTTAAATAATATAAAAGTAAAACATTTTCAGTGGCTAGAATCTTATCATTTTCTTGAATTTCATTTTCCAACAAATTTGAAATATTTTTCAAAGGATAATTATTTTCTAGCTGACCAAAATTTTTGATATTGTTTATTGATTGGTTGCTAATTGAATTCACAATTTGAAAACTTGATACGATAATTAATGTAAATATTAAATTTTTATAAATTCTTCCAGGAATATTTAATAATCCAAAAACAATGAAGAACAAAACATAAAAAAGATGATGGTAATAGCCTTTCCCAGCAAAATAATAAAAGAAAACACCATTGCAGAATAGTGTAAATTCATAAACCGAATGATTTGAATATAATTTTTTCTTATTTAATATGCAAGCAATAAATTTTGAAACGACATTTATTACTGAAATCATAAAAAGTAAAAAGACAAAAAAATTATATTCCAACAAACTTGTAAGAAAAACAGTAATTTCGCTAAATATTTCAAAATTAGTTTGAGAATACGAAATAGGAATATAAAAAATAGAAATTAAATACTCGGTAAGCAAATTCTTCCACGAATATAAAATTAAGAAGATTAAATGAACAAGAGCAAATCCAAAAACAAAGAAAATTAAACCTTTAATTTTTCCTTCAGGCATCAGCAAAATGATAATCCCAAAACCAATTAAAAAAATCGTCGAACCTATATTTACAAGAGTAGAAAGACAAAATATTATTCCTGAAATTAAATATATATAATTTGATTTACTTTTTTTTAACAAAAGAAGATAAGAAATAGAAATAAATAATAAAGAATAAATCTCTGAAAACCCAGGATGAAACCAATAGTTGCTAGTAAATAAAACAAGTACCGAGGAATAGAGGAGGGCCTCAATTTTTGAATTGGATTGTCTTTTAAATAAAAAATAAAATACTAAAATTGATGAAAATAATACTAAATCATTAAATATTTTTATTGGTAAAAGATCTCCCTTTGCAAAGCTAGCAAACAAAAAATAGATAAAAAATAATAAAGGTGGCTTATTTTCAAATTGAGTTTCAAGGGGTAAAAACCCTCTGCCAACCTCCATTGAAGTTGCTAAATAAGCATTTATATCCCAATCAATTGTTTCATAATTATGTGAAGAGAATTGAACTATAAAAAGAAATAAAAATATAAGAATTATTGGCAATAGATCAAATTTGTCCAATTTATTTAAATCCATTTTTGTTTTCAGAACTTCGTCTGAGTTATTTGTGAAAAAAAATATTGTTGGAAATAGAAAAAGATAAAGATAAGAAGTTGAATTGAGAGATAAGCTAAAATTCGAAATTATAAAAAAAATAACAAAAGAATTTATTAACATGTAATTTTTCTTTCCTAAAAAATATAAATACAACGTCATTAAGGAAAATTGTGAAAATAGTATTATTAAATTTAAAAATTTTGAATTTGTACCTATGTATATAAGCAACTTTTCTGATTGAATTTCGTAGTTAATAACTTTTCCTAGGCATAGGACGTTTTTGATTTCGGGGAATACATATATATCTCTTTTTTGCTTTTCAACTTCATAATCATCTAAATATCTAATATTCTCTGGAAAAAAATATGAGCATGATTTTTGGTCTTCTTCGGAAGAAAAATAATTATTGTTAAATTGTATAAATGAAAATATTTGAAATATAAAAATTGTTAAAATTAAAAATATTAAAAGCTTTTCAAAAGTGTTTAAATTAGTTATCTTATTTTTTAATATCATCTTAAAAACATAATAATAATTTTCAAAATATCAGTTTGTTTCAGTTTTAATTAAACTAACGATTGTGGAATATGATGTTGTAATTATTGGGGCAGGGCCAGCAGGACTTACAGCAGCGTACGAGTTATCAAAATCTCAAAAAAAAGTAGCAATATTAGAGAAAAAAAACAATGTTGGGGGCCTTGCTGAAACAAAAATCTATGGTGATTATAGATATGATATTGGTCCTCATAGATTTTTTACAAAAAATCAAGAAGTAAATGAGCTATTTATGAAAATGTTAGGTAAAGACGCAGTATTAGTAAATAGAAAAACAAGAATATTGTTTGAAAATAAATATTTTGATTATCCTCTAACTCCAATAAATGCTTTATTTGGATTAGGATTTTTTGAATCTCTTAGTGTTGGATTTTCCTATATTTATTCAAGAATAAAAAGCTATCTAAATTTATCTGAAATCAAAAACTTTGAAGATTGGGTTATCGATAAGTTCGGTTATAAACTTTATAGTAATTTTTTCAAAAATTATACAGAAAAAGTTTGGGGTATTGATTGCAAAGATATCGGCAAAGATTGGGCATCTCAGAGGATTAAAGGTCTAAATTTATCAACAGCAATAAGATTTGCCCTTTTCCCAAATAGTAGAAAACGACCTAAAACATTAGTGAATGAATTTTATTATCCGAAACTAGGAGCTGGCATGCTATGGGATAAGTTTGAAGACTATTTAGTTGATCAAAACATTGATATTATAAAAGGAAATGCTGCAGCAAATATTTTAAAAAAAGATCAATATTTTGAAATTATATGTGTCGACCAGGATAAACGTACTAAAACAATAAAAGGTAAAGATATTTTCTTTAGTAATCCCTTGTTAGACTTTATTGATATTTATGAAGGTAATATTCCAAAAGAGGTAATAGATTCAGCTGAAAGGCTAGAGTATAGAAATCATATCAGTGTACATTTAACAATTGATAAAAAATTGTTTGATGATAATTGGATTTATATTCATTCACCAGATTTAAAACTTGCAAGAATTGCGGACTTTTCAAATTTTTCCAAAGAGATGAGTCCTAGTGGAACATATCCACTAACTCTTGAATATTTTTGTTATGAATCTGATGATATATGGAAGGATAGTACAGAAAACATTATTGAATATGCAACTCATGAATTAAAGAAAATATTTACTACTGAATTCCATATTTTACACTCAGAAGTCACAAGAAATCCTAAAGCTTATCCAGTAATAAAGACAGGATACCAGAGCGAAATAAATGTTATTAAGAATTGGTTAGATCAAGAAAAAAATTTAACGGCTATTGGTAGATCGGGAATGTTTAAGTACAACAATCAAGACCATGCAATGGCAACAGGTTTATATGCATCGAGGAGTTACCTTGGGGAGGGAAATTTTGACCCATGGAAAGTAAATGTTGATGGTGAATATCACGAGGAACAAATAGCTTGAATATATATGTCAAACCGTCAAAGATGATATTTAATGGGATTAAATATAAAACTTTTAATTAATAAAAAATCTGTTTTTTATTTTCTTTTATTCTTCATACTCATAATTAATTTAGCTTTGTTTATGGCAGTAAGTGTAAATAATGAAAGTAGTTTTTGCGAAAGATACATTGTTAATTCCTCAGAAATTTTTAATTTAGATGATTATATTGAAAAAAATCCAAATTCAATCAAAGGTAATAAGGTTTTTATTGAATTAAATTTATTACCAGATCTTAATTCTTTAAAATGCTTGGGGTCTGAACTTGATCTAGAATCCAAAAATAAAGATTTGCTTGCTATTAAATCTACCTCTTATACGCTTCTCAAACTGGTAACTGTTTTAAGTGTCATTTTTCTTTATTGTTTATTTTTAATATTTCAGATTAAATCAACTAAGTTGTATTTTTTATTAATGGTCTTTTGTTTTTTTATCTATTCATACACATTTTTTGGAACTTTTCTTTTAGATTTTCAACTAATGATTTATCCTGTTGCTTCATTATTGTTTTATTTTCTTGAAAATAAAAAACATAATAGAAGTAATCAAGAATTAAATTTCTTAAATTTATTTCTATTCACAAATGCTTCATTACTGATATTCAATTATTTTCTATACACTCAATTTCTTCCTCTTTTTTTAGTCATTTATTTTTTTTATTTCAAAAATACTAAACTATCAAATAGTCATTTAAATGTAATCACTTTTTCACCAATTTTTTACTACTTTCTTAGACAGTTATCAGGCCCAATTAGAACTATGAATCTTTTGTGGGAGAGCCTTTCTTCAGGGATGTATAGAGGAAGCCCTCGTTTTGCAGATATGTACTATACTTTTAAAGTTTTAAAATGTAACGCTACCGGATGTTCAACTAAAAATAATTATGGACCGCTATGGGAATTTTTATCAATTGATTTAAATGTAGAGATGTATTCTTATATATTTAGTATTGTTCTAATTTTCATATCACAAAAATTTTATTATGAATTTGTTCGCAAAATTGATAAAAAACAGCTTTTGATCTTCTTTATATATATTTCTCCACCTACAACTTTTTTAATGGAAAGAATGAATTTCGATATATTTGTAATAGTTATTGGTTTATTTGCATTAAGAATATACAAGAATAACTATAAAAATTTATCTTTATTTATCATATCCCTTTTAACATTAGTAAAAATTTTTCCTATTGCTTTTTTAATGGTTTTAGCATTATACGAACTAGAAAATAAAAATAAAAAAGATTTTCTTTTAACTCTATTTTATTTATTTATTAATGGAATTACCTATCTAATTTATTTCATTTATGATATGCAGGAGGGATTTATTGCCAATCCAACAGGTGTCTCATGGACGTTTGGAATTCTTTCTGATATTTCAAATTCCACTAATTTTTTTGGAACCAGAGGCCTAATTTATTATTCAATCTTTCTAGTAATGTCTGCAGTAATACACTATTTCTTATTTAAATCTGAGATAAAAAAAGAAATTTTTATATCAAATGACAAACTTATTGAACAATCATTTATGATTTGTTTTCTGATAATTGCGTTTTATTATAATTTTGATTTTAGAATTTCATTTTTTTCAATTGGATTAATTTATTTTATAAAAAATTATGATCTTTCTAAGTTTGAATTTTTATCAATACTTTATTTGCTTACTTGCGTATCTAGATATTTTGAAGTAAATAATTATACCGAAAATCCAATTGACTTCTTTTATTCATTAACTTTTATATTAATTAATCAAATCACTTTTAATCTTTTATTGATTTATTTGCTTGTAATGATATTTAATTATCTTAAAAAAATAAATATCACACTAAATCATAATTGATTAAAACTATTTTAATGTTGTTCGTTAATCTCAAGACAAAATTTTAATATGTAATTTATGTATTCTTTCTCAGTCTCATCTAAACCTGGATAATTAACCAAGTCTGGGAGATTATCTTTGTAATCAATATAATTTATCCTTTTGTTTAAGAAATGACCAAGTATAAGACTATCTTCTTTAATTAATTTTTGTTTAAGTAGTTCGTTAATATCATTTTTTTTAATCCCTAATATAGATACTTTAGTTTTGTTTCTGCTGGAAAGTGCTGAAGCATCAGGATAAATTAAGACTGGAGGGTCTGTAATTACTGTGTTAAGGTTTAATTTATTTAAAATTTTAGAACCTTTTAATTCAAACTCCCAAGGACTTTTTATATTTTTTAAAATATTTAAAAGAACAGATCTTCTCCAAATTGACCATTGAGTAACTGCTGAATAGTCTGAATCTCTTTTTAAATATAAAATATTATTTTCTTTAGTAAGATAATTTTTATTTATTTGGTTAGATGAAAAGCTGAGTTGGACATTTGCAATTTTCTTAGAACTTTGAATTGCTTCTAGAACTTTGTCAAACGAGTCTTGATTTAAATTTTTTGAAATAAAATAATCATCTAATCCAAAAATTAAAAATTCATCCTCAATTTTTTCAAAGTATTTTGATAAATATTTTCCCCAAGTGTCTGCTCCACCAAATCTAAAATTTCCTAGCTTTTCATAATTACTATTAAATGTTTTTCCGTTAAAGTTGCCATAATTCAAAAATGTTGTATTTATTTCATTTGGTATATATTTTTTAATCAAATATGCTGATGCACTAATTATTTTTTTAGAATTTCTATAACCGACTAGGTAAGCATTAATATTTTTCATAAATTATAAAAACTAGCCAACTCATCTGGAGTATCAATTGCAAACCATGATTTTGGAGTTAATTGCGATAATATTAATCTTTTTTTACTAATTAAATAACTCCAAACATCATTGAAGTTATTGAATTGTTCCTCTGCTTCTTGTAGTTCAGATATGTTTAAAACTTGAAGACCTGAAAGAAAAAATTTAGATGATATATTCTTGCTAATTTCTTCAATATTATTTTTTGAAAATATTACTTTATCTGCATTTTCACTAGAACCTTTAACTCCAACCAAAATACTCTTCTCATTATTTTCATAATACTCTTCAATTAATTTGTTAATATTTATATCTAAAACATTGTCACACGTAATCACAATTAGGGGCCCATTATAATTATTAAAAAAGGAATGATTTATCCAAAATGCATTATCTAAATTCTCTCCAATAATGTAGTTTTCAATTCCGTATGATTTCAAGGCTTTTAACATTTCATTTTTCATGTAACCTACAGTTACTATGATTTCACTTGTATATGTTCTTAAGAATTTAATTTGATTTAATAATAAAGAATTTTCTTTTGAAGGAAGTAAAGCTTTAGGTTTTGTTTTTGTTAATGGAAGCATGCGAGTTCCCTTACCTGCTCCTAAAATTACAGCCTTTAGTTGCATTAAAGAAATTTATCTTCAGGCTTGCTTAATATTAATTCTTTTATTTCATTTGATGACAGTTGTTCACATTTATCTGATGAATAATTTTCAGATAAATCGCTATAGTTTTGTCGATTTTTTTCATCAAGCAAAAAATAGGTTGAATTATCAATAACTATTTTCTCTGTATATTGTGATTCGATGTGAGATATTAATAGCTCATATTGCCTATCTCCCTTTCTCGACTCAACTGACTCCCATTCAGAATTGTATATTTTACAAAACTCATCCAAGACATTTTTGATAGTTACTCCTTTCATCGGATAAGAAAGAATTTTTCCACTAACTAAATCAAAATTCTCAATGGACGTTTTTACCAAATCTACAGCATCATAAATTGAAAAGAAGAATCTGCTCATTTCGGATCCAGTAGATTGAATTAAGGAGTTAGTTTCTGCCATTTTTTCCCAAATTGGGAACACAGAGCCTGTAGACCAAACAACATTTCCATAACGAACACAAGAAAATTTTGTATTACTTTCACCACTCATTGAGGTGAACAATTTCTCCATAACAGATTTTGACAAACCATAGATATTTGCAATTGGCGCTGTTGCTTTATCAGTAGAGATTCCTAAAACGGAATCTACTTTATTTTGTATAGCTGATCGTAACACATTTTGACTACCTAATATGTTTACGTCAATACATTCATTTGGAAATTTTTCTGATATATTCACAAATTTTGTTGCTCCAGCATGAATGATGAGATCAGGCTTTGATCTTGAGATAATTTCATTAATTGAATGAAAATTTGATATATCTGACGGAGCACTTTCAACATTTAAAAAATCTGAAACTGTTTGAAGTTGTTTTTGGTTTCGTGAGGTAAGAAATACTTCGTAGTTATTTTTTAAATTATTTGCCAGATTTTTTCCGAGAAATCCACTTCCACCTGTAATTAAAACTCTTTTCATAATTCAATAGTAATATATTTTAATTAAAGGTAGTAGAGGTTAACTAATTTTGTTAAATCTTTTAGATCTGAAAAACATCTTGAGTAATTCTGAAAATAAAAATGTCATAACAAAGTAGTGACTGAACCTTTGAATTTTCAACATAATAAATTATATATTTTCATATGGTGAGATCTTTATTATTGTATTCAGATCAGTAGTAATTAAAAAAAATAATATTAAAAGACATAATTTGCTATTTTTACATCATAATCAATTCCCTTAAGCAACAATCCAAAAGTAGTTTGCTTGTTTTTTTTTCAAGAATGATTATTGTATTTAATATAATTTATGAAAAAATCACTTAGTCTATTATCAACAAATCATCTGGATTTAGAAAATGATATTAAATCCAAGATAAATGATTTCAATATTATTCATTTTGATCTAACCGATGGAAAATTCTGTCCTACTTTAGGTTTATCTATATTAACTTTGGAACAGTTAGTTCAGCGTCAAGATTATGAAGTTGACTTACATTTATTAGTCGAAAATCCATTGTTAATTTTTGAGAGAATTAAGAATTTAAATATTAATTGTTTAATTTTCCATCAGGAAACAATCTCAAGCCAAGAATTTATAAATTTAGATCTTAAAAAGTCAAAAAAGGGAATAGCTGTGCTTCCAGAAACCAATATTTCTAAACTAGAAAATTACATAGATCATGCAGATTCAGTTTTATTACTATGTATAACTCCTTCACTTTTTCCTCAAGAAAATGGAATAAATATTCTTGAAAGAATTGAAGAGTTTAATAAGATATTTCCCGATTTTAAAGGTTCTTTAATAATAGATGGTGGAGTAACTAAGGAAAATTTTGAAGAACTTAAGGATTTCAATGTTTCAAATGTTGTTTTAGGAAAGAAATTCTTTGATTAAATTATATTTATTTCCAACCAATCAAATTTTTTTTGTATATTAATATGTTTACGTGGTTGAAAAGGTATTAATTACTGGTGGCGCAGGCTTTATAGGCCATATGTTCATTAAAGAACTCATTGAAAACACTGATTATGAAGTTATCAGTATGGATAGGCTAGATTACTCGGGAAATCTTAACAGGATCTCTGATATGATGAAATCTTATGATCAAGCAGATCAAAATCGTCTTAAAGTAATTCATCATGATTTAAAAGCTGAAATCAACAATCTTGTTGCAACTCAAATAGGAGATGTAAAACATTTTTTTCATATAGCAGCCTCTTCACATGTTGATAGGGCAATTGAAGATCCGATGTCTTTTGTGATGGATAATGTAGTTGCAACTTGCAACGCTCTAGACTTTTCAAGGAAACTCGACAATTTAGAAACTTTTGTATATTTTAGTACCGATGAAGTTTTTGGTCCTGCAAAGGAAGGTGTCAAGTTTAAAGAATGGGATAGATATAACTCAACTAATCCGTATAGTGCTACAAAGGCAGGAGGAGAGGAACTCGCAATTGCTTTTCACAATACTTATGATGTTCCTGTAATCATAACTCACTGTATGAATGTTTTTGGTAAGAGACAACATCCTGAAAAATTTATTCCAAACACAGTTTGGAAAGCGTTAAATGATGAAAAAGTCATTATCCATGCGGATAGTACTAAGAAAAAACCAGGAAGTAGACATTATGTACATGTTGAAGATGTTGCAAATGCAGTACTTTTTATTCTCGATAATAAAGATGTAATTGAACAATCATCTAAAGACAATCTTGGAGGTAATTGTACAAAGGTGAATATAGCTAGTTCATTAGAATTAGATAACCTCGAGATCGCACAATTAATTGGTGAGTATCTTAAGAAAGATATAAATTATGAATTAGTTGATTATCACTCCTCAAGACCCGGTCATGACCTTAGATATGCTTTAGATGGTTCAGTTTTGAAAAACTTAGGTTGGGAAGCAGATAAATCAAATAAAGACGGTCTTGAGGATGTTACAAAGTGGTATTCAGACAATCAAGACTGGCTAAGATTTTAATTTAAAATAGTTTCACTTCCATCGAACTCATAATGTAAAAAATCAACATTTTTGTAAAGACTATCATCGCTTAATTTAAAATTTGTCCAATTATTAAAATAAGGCCTTTTTTTATCAATTATTCCTGCAAGAGCATCAATACCACTTCCGACATCAAGATAAATTGCTTGTTTATATTGGGGTAGTAAGTAATTGAGACCAGATTTAACGTGACCAACCCCTAATAAAAAAATTCTTGAAGTCGTATGGCTAAGTTGTTTCTTAACCAATTCCCTTGTTTTTTTGATGTCATCACAAGCAAATTTTTGAGGTATTGAAATATAATCATTAAATTGTTCGATTCCAAGATATTCTTGATATTGCTGTTTACTCATTAACTCCTTAATTATTTCTATTTTTTCAGAGGCACCAATTATTCCAATTTGATTTCTAAAGTTACTAAAAAGCCATTTGTTTGATAATAAGCCATAAACAAATTCAGCTGGAAAGTCTATTTCAAAAGGAAATAATTCATTAAAATAATTTATATTTTGCTTCAATAATTCACACATATAATAATCATTATGTTTTGAACCATTAATAAACTCTTTATGATTAATCCTCCAATAACCTTTACTCAAAGCTCTATTGCCAGGTTTAGCGCTTCCTATTGACTCTTTTTTGAGAAAAAAGTAATCCCCATCACCAAATTTAAAATAAGACTTTCCTTCGTTATTTAATACCTGGTTTTTGAGTAAAGTCTTAAATTCATTAAGTCTATTTTGGAATTCAGGATAAGTCTTATCATCAAAATATTCTGCTGGAGGATTTATAAATGAAGTCCCAAATATTTTATATATTTCCTCCATAAAATTTTTTAATTCTTTTTATGAATGCTCTTCAAAATATTTTTTAACCCAATATACAACATAGTCAACATCGTTATCATCCATAGCTGGATGGACTGGTAAGGACAGTAATTTTTTCCACTCAGTATCTGCAACTGGGTAGTCCCTTTTTTGTTTTAAAATATCATACATATGTAAAGGTTTAAAATGTACACTAGTGTGAATCATTTTCGTTTTTAAATAATCAATAAGGGCATCTCTATGTTCTTCAGGTACTCTTGAACAATAATATTGCACAGTTTCACTCCACTCTGGTGGTTGCAATACATCACTTAATTCATCATTGTATCTTTTTTGAATATGTCTTCTAATTTCCAAATGTTTATCAAGTTTTTTCATCTGTTCTAATCCAATAGCTGCCAATATATCAATCATATAGTATTTGTATCCAAGCTCATTAACATCGTAATCCCATGTATATCCAGGTTTACCATCCGGATTTTTTACCGATGCTTTATTATTTTCTCCACCTGTATCACTTTTACCAGAAAGTCTTGAATATGTACTCTCAATTCCAAACCAGGCTAAAGATTGAAGTTTCTTATAAAGCTCGTAATCATTTGTTGTAATCATTCCACCATCTCCGATGGGCATTGTTTTTACAGCTTGAAAAGACCATATTGCAATATCCCCTTTTGTACCTGCGCCAGGTACAAAACAGCTGTGAGCACAATCTTCAATAATAAATCCATCATAAAATTCTCTAATTTCGTCGATTGGGGCAGGTATCCCGGCCATATTTACTGCTAAAACAACTTTTGTATCTTTCTTAAGATTTCTTTTAACATCCTCCGGATCTATATTCAAATCATGCCTTCTTACATCCACAATGTTTGAAGTACAGTTATTCCAAATTGGAATAATTGCAGTTGCCATAAATGAAATTGTTGGATTTATTACATCAATATCCTTTATTCCTAATGCTTTCATTACTAGATCTGTACCATGTGAGTTACTTGTCACGGCTACTGCATATTTTGTTCCAACTAATTTAGCAAATTCTTTTTCAAACTTCTCAACTTTTGGCCCACGAGTCCACCAACCGCTCTCAATGCTATCTCTTATAGCTTCTACTTCCTCATCTCCACCTAAAGGTCTTAGTACAGAAAGCATTTCTTTTCTTAATTCCATCATTTACATACTAAACAAAGTGATACTTATGTTTAATTTTCTTCTCTCCTTTTTTGTAGTAATCATATCTTAAAAAACCTAAAAATTTTAAATATTCATATTCAACTTCCAACTCATTGATAAAATTAAAAAGATTTGATTCTGAATTAATCATATTTTTTTCTAAATAATCTAGTCTTTCTTTTGAAAATTCTATATATTTTGTTATTGTTTCAGTTTTCATCGCAAAAAACATATCGTTGTACATACCTTCTTTTTCACTTACAACAACTTTTCCGTCCAAATATATGAAATCTGGATTACAAATTAAAGCATCTTTTTGTAATTGATTTGTTCTCTCAAACACATAAGGATTGGTTATGAATCTCCTTGAAGACAAGTAACACATTTTTTCGTAATTATTTAAATTGATGGTGTCATCAAGGTGAATTAGTTCTTTTAATTCAGCAACTCCAATATTTTTTACTTTTGAATCATTAATAGATTTACTAAATAGGATATTTGAATTTTCAAGCAGTTCTTTTAATTCTTTATTAAATATTGAATTCAAGTTATCAATTGTATTGTCAACAATATAAACTTCAAAATTTTCAGGTATGACTCTAAAGAGTTGTTTAAAACAAAATAAATATTCGTCTTCTCTATCTATAATATCTTTTTTCTTATAAATAATATTTTCTCTGTTCGGATGAAAAGCTGCTGATGCAAATACTAAATTTTTTTCATTCACAATTGAATTATACTTTAAAAAGATAAGATTTTAATACTCGTAAGTACGAATATATTTTTTTAGGTTTTAAAACATCACTTACTCGAAAATTATTTTTAATATCTTTTAAACCGTAATTTATATCAAATACTAAATGAGATCTTTGATTAATAACCCTAAAAACATTTTGATAGAACTTGGATGAAATATTGTAAAATCCATTTAACAACCATGGTTTTTGCGAACCTAAGTAGTGGACAAACTTAGCATTTTCTAAAATCTTTTTTTCGTCTTTTGCAAAATTTTCTTCTATAAGTGCATAATTTAACCATCTATCTAAATTAAAAAAATCACCATCAAAAAAGGAATTTAAAATATCTTGATCATGCATTTTTAATTTTTCAAGATTACCCATAGATTTTGAATGCTCTATAATTTTTTCATTCAAATTATCTTCTTGCCATTTTTCATAATTTAGAAAAAGCACACCTGCATTAAAATACTTTTTTGATTTCATATTGAGTTCATTTAACATTTCTTGATTACTTTCATTAATTTCACCGTAGTCATTTTTAATAGTGTAATTTACAGCACCTATGTAATAATTATTCTTTTTTAGATTATGAAAAATTTTTTTAATTTCATGCGATACATCATTAATTGTTATTATGTCTGAGTCAAAATATATTAAATTTTTTACATCGGTTGTTAAGTACTTGTCTATGAATAACCTATAGTAAGTCGCTTCAGACGCATGATGATTGGCGACAGCGGGGTAAATAAAACCTTTATCTTTTTCATGTTGATAAACATTAATAGATGTAACATTTTTAAATTTATTTATATGGGTAATTAATTTTTTAAATTTTTCCGAATTGTTATTCAAAAAATGAAGCCTCACGAGGCCAGAGTAATTACTAAGAAAGGAATAAACGGATGTTATTGTTTGATAATTATAGTTTTCGTCAAAACAATAAATAACATCAATCAACTCACTGTCAGTATTCAATATGATTCCAATCTTCCTCGACATAGGGGTCAAAATTTACACTTTTGAACCAGGGTTTTGGATAAATTACTCGCTTTTTCTTTGATTCACTTAAAAACGCTCCAAAGAAAGATAAACTACTATTTGAAATGATAAAATTATCATAGTTTGTCATTTTTTTAAGTGTTGATAATGAACTTTCACTTGTGTCATTAAAAATATTTTCAGCAAATTTATAAAGCTCGCTTTTTTGATTTATTTCACCGTCTGTATATATATTATATTTAAATTCACCAATCTCAGATTTCAACTTTCTTAATGAATCTTCAAAATAAGACAATGGAAGATCTTCACCCCAAGATAAATAATCACCTCTCCTTATATGAACCATTGTGTTTAAATCTTGATTATTATCTTTTTGTAAAGTTTTAAAATCATCATGTTTTGATAAGCCATCTAACAAATATGATTTTTTGTTTATCAAGTATTTTTTGTTTTGCCAATATCCATTAAAAATATTATTTATGTATAACTTATCTTCACTAAATTCATTTCCATAATGATATTTATATAAAAAATTGAAACGGGATTCATAAAATTTTTTAAATTTTTTTGAATTATTCAAATAATTAAATCTTTCAAATTTGTTGTACTCATCTTTATTACTAAGAATCAAATCAAAATTTTTAATATTCAATTCAAATTTTCTTGGTATGGTCCCATCTTTATGTTCATCAATTTCATACCAATCTAAATTTACTCTTAATTTAAAACCTTTGTTCTCTAAATATTTTATGAATGCAAATTGATGAAGTTGATTACCAAGCCCACCAATAATATTTACAGTGGCAAATTTTTGAAAACTCATTTTTTTTTACTCATATGCATTCTAAATGTTTATAAAATTTCAAATAATAATTAATTGATAAAAAAAATAAAATTTAAATTAAAAAAAATATCACAGTTATTCTATTAAAGAATGAATAAATTTAAAAATATCTCGCGGGATGTTCTTTTCATATCAAGATTAACAAAAGTTACCAAAAAAAAATTACGTCTGATTCTTTCAATATTTTTATCAAATATAACAGTCTTTGCCGACATCCTTATAATTTTGGTTTTTGCGAATCTATTATCGGGAGACGGGAATAATGATTCTTCTTATTATATTTTTATAAAAATAATTGTTGATAACTTATTTTTGTTGCCATTGCTGGTTGTTTTTAGAACATTAATTGTTCTTATTGAGAAAGTAAATATTCAATCGTTACAATTACAAGTACAAAAAAATCTGCAACTCCATATCCTTAATGAAATATATAGGAAAGGAAATTACTCATTAGCTGATGCAACTTTTTATGTAAATACTCTTAGTGGGCATCTTTCCTATTTTTACGGAGCTCTTGCGGGAATGGCCAACAGTTTAATCCAAATTATTGTGTATTCATCTTTCCTTATTTTTACTGACTTTCAAACTATATCGATTTTTGCGATAGGCGGTATAGTTCTATTTTTTCCCACAAGGTTTCTACTTAAGTTAACTCGAAAATATATGCATGAATCTTATACGTTTGCACAACAAACTGGAAGAGACATACAAAGAGTTATTCAAAATCTATTCCTAATTAAAATATTGAAAACATCAATCCAGGAACTTAGTTTATATGAAAATACAATTACAAATTATCAGAATGCACAATTTAGAAATTTAGCATATGGAACTTTGAATTCTTTATTTCCAAATTTTATTACTATTTTTACTATTTCAATTCTTGTTTCTTTTTTTAAATTTGCACAGTATCTAACACTGGAATTTCTTGGAATAACTTTAAGACTAGTTCAAACAATTGGAGCTGCTAATGGTACTTTAAATATGTTAGTAAATTCATCTGTTCATATAGAGAAATTTATCGAATTTGAAGAAAATAAATTAATTGTAGATACAGATTATTACAAGATTAATGAAGATCAAGATTATGCTGTATCTTTAACAAACTTAGATTTTAAGTATTTTAATTCTGAAGAGCTAATATTTGAAGATTTGAATATTCAAATAAAAAAAGGAAAACACACTGTGATAACGGGTCCGAATGGCTCAGGAAAAAGTACATTATTGGGACTTATTTCTCAAATTTATTATCCACAAAAAGGAGAAATTAATATTTTTACAAAACATATTGGATACGTAGGAGTCACTCCACTAATCATTGATAGCACATTAAGAGAGAATTTAATTTACGGAAATACAAATAAATCTCTAAGTGACTCAGAACTAATTGATATGCTTAAAACGTTCAAATTATTTGATGATGAAGATTATAACCTAGAAATGCAAATTAGTAACAGGACGCTTTCTTCAGGACAGATGCAAAAAATCTCATTTATAAGATCACTTCTTTCAAACACAGAATTACTTTTACTTGATGAATCAACATCGAATTTAGATTCTGAAACAAGAGATCTAATATTTACTGTTCTTAAGAATAAAAATATTACGATAATAAATTCAACTCATAATCATGATGAATTTCAATATGATCATCACTTAAAAATTGAATATTCAAAAGATAAAAGGGTTTTCAAGTCAGCTACTTAATTCTTTGTATAAGCTATATTCTTTTTCAGCAATTCTGTCCAAGTTATGATTTTCTCTTACATAATTGATTGCATTTTGTGATATTTTAGATGTATCCACATTTACAAACTTTTTATATATCTCAAATGGATTAGTTTTTGAATAATCATAAATCAATCCATTTATATCATTTTGAATAATATTATTTATCCCTTTTATATTTGGAGCAATAACAACACATCCTGCAGCCATAGCTTCAAGAATGGCTTTTGGATTTCCTTCATATAATGTACTTGTACAAAAGAACCTATAATTTGTTAAAACTTCGTTTAATTTATCGTTTTCAAGATTTCCATGAAAATTAACTATTGTATTTTTTGATTTCGAAAAACTAACTAACTCCGCCATTTCACTACCGTTACCAAAAATATTTATTTCAATATTAGAATTTGAAAAAGATTCTATAAGGTGTTTAAAATTTTTCTGTTTTTCTAGTCTCCCAATACTTATTATTTTATTTTCAACTATATTTTTGTTTTTTGAATTAATTATTTCTACCCAATTTGGAATAATAATTAATTTATGGCGAAATTTTTTAAAAAGCCTCTCCAGCGTCTCCCTGTCATATGAACTTGTAACTATATAATAATTTGAATATTTGAGTGAATATTTTGTTAATTGTTTATAAAAAAATATTTTAATATTGGATTTATTCTCATTTCTTTTAAAAGTTAGTAAGTCATAACCAGTTCTAATAATTAAAGGGCAACCATAAATTAATTTTACAACTATTGCTATCCATGATCCCCACAATTGATTGGTTTTAATAATTGAATTTTCAAATCCAATTATTTTGTTCAACCTAATTGGGTAAAATAAAGATTTTAAAAACTCTATAAAAAAATTGTTACTTTTCTGGAAATATTGATAAATTGGTACAATATTAAAATTTTTTTCGTTTTCAATTATTGCATTATCTTCTTTATCTCCATAAGTTACAAATGTGAAATGAATGTCATAATTTTTTGCTAGAAATTTATACAATTTTATCTCTCTGTTTAAGAGACCTGACTCTTTCCAGCTTTTTAATGAATTTCCATAGGTAAAGAAAATAATTACCCTCATTGGTTAATATTAACTATGTTGCAGAGATTATTTAATTATTTTTAACACCATGAAACGTATTTTAGTTTTACATAATAAATATCAAAATATAGGTGGCGAAGATATTGCAGTAGAGAACGAAATAGGTTTTTTAAAAAAATTTTATGATGTTGAAACACTATTTTTTAAAAACGAATTAAAAAATATATTAGATCTTAAATATTTACTATTTTCAAACAACAAAAATAGTAATTTAATTCTTAGGAACAAAATAAAAGAATTTAATCCGGAATTTGTCTACATCCACAATACATGGTTTAAAGCTTCACTGGGGATTTTTGATGTATTAGAAGAAGAAAATATTGATACTATTTTAAAAATACATAATTTTAGATACTACTGCACTCGTTCTGTAAAAAGTAAAACCCATTTAGGAGAGGATCAATTCTGTTTAGCATGTGGCTACAATCCTGTAAGAAGAAGATATTTCAATCGATATTTTAGTGACTCAATATTTAAATCTTTATTTGTAATTTTTTATGGTTTAAAATATATAAAAATTCTAAAAAACCCAAATATTAAAGTTTTAGTGCTTACCCGATTTCATCAAAAGTTTATTAAAAAAATAATTAACTTAAGTAATAAAGTTTTCGTATTTCCAAACCCTATTGACTTAAAAGCTAATACTGAAAATGAAAAAGAAAATTATATATTTTATGCAGGAAGAATTTCAAAAGAAAAAGGTATAGAAGAACTTATCCAGTCATTTTTAAAGGCAGAGCTAAAAAATGTTAATCTGAAGATTGCTGGTGAAGGCCCCTTAGCAAATGAACTCAAAAATAAATATAATGAAAATTCAAATATTGAATTTTTGGGCTTACAAAGCAACAATAACGTTCTTAAATATATTAGTAAATCTCTTGCAGTCGTTTCTGCAACAAGACTTTATGAAGGCCAACCTACCCTTTTGTGCGAGGCATCATTATTAGGTGTTCCAGCCATATTTCCCAATACAGGAGGTGTTAATGAATTCTTTCCTAAAGATTATAAATTTTCATATAATCAATTTGAATATGATGAGTTAGTTCATACGTTAAAAATGATAAAAGATGAAACCTTATTAGATGAAATGGGTAAAGAAAATAAAAAATTTATCGAAGAGTATTTAAATGAGAAAAAACTGCAAACGGCATTTAGTAAAATATTAAGTGAATAAATTAAGATGAAAATTTCAATAATTATGAGTACATTTAACTCAGAAAATGTCATTGAAAACTCAATTAAAAGTCTTTTAAACCAATCTTATAAAGATTATGAAATTTTGATTTCAGATGATAACTCAACTGATTCAACTTATGATATTTTAAAAAATTATGAAAAAAATAATAATCTTATAAAGGTATTTAAAAATAAACAAAATATAGGACTAACAAAATCATTAAATAAATTAGTATCTAAATCAAATGGCATACTCATTGCTAGGCAAGATGCGGACGACATAAGTTTTCAAAACAGACTTGAAAAACAGGTCAATTTTATAAAAAAATACAATCTTGATTTTTGTACCTCAAGGGCAATTACAACTCCTGAAGAAAAAATTAGACCTAAATTTTCATTTTATTTTCCAAAAAAAATGATAATAAAGTATAAAAATCCTTTTATCCATGGTTCTTTATTAATTAAGAAAAGTGTAATAGAGAGTCTTGGTGGATATGATGAAAACTTTTACTACGCTCAAGACTATAAACTTATGTATGATCTATTAAGAAATAACTATAAATGTAAAATATTGAATGAAGTATTGTACGGATTAAATACAAAAAACAACATTTCAGAATTAAAAAAAACAGAACAAAAGTATTATGCAGATTGTGTGAGGAAACAAATTCAGCCAAAGCAATTTAATGAAAATTTATATTAACAGCGCAAAAGAAAATTGGGTAGTTGATAGATTTATTAGTGAGTGGAATCAATACAACCAAAAACAAACTAAAAATTATTATTTTGGTAAAAAAATAATCTGGTTAATTGCACCTTGGACTTGGAAAAAAGTTCCAAAAAGACAGCTCATTAGAAATAAAGTCTTATGCACAATTCATCATATTGATGAAGATAAATTTGATAGGAAAGAAATGGAAGATTTTCTTGATAGAGATAAGTTTGTTGATTTATATCATGCAATTTCTGAAAATACATATAATCAACTACGAAAAATCACATCAAAACCCATTGTAAAGATTCCATTTTGGGTTAATCAAAATATATGGTTCGAAATAAGTTCTAAAAAATCAATTTATGAAGAATTTAAACTTTCCCCAGAAAAGTATTATGTTGGTTCTTTCCAAAGAGATACTGAAGGTCATGATTTAATATCACCAAAACTCTCAAAAGGCCCAGATCAATTTATCGAGATTGTAAAATATTTAAATTCAAATAAAGACAACTTACATATTATTTTAACAGGTAAAAGAAGAGGATATATTATGGATCAGCTTGATAAGGTAAATATTCCTTATACATATTTTGAAATGATCTCTTTTGAAAAAATAAATAAACTATACAATTTATTAGATTTGTATATTGTTTCTTCAAGATATGAAGGTGGTCCTCAATCAATCTTAGAATGTGCGCTTATAAAAACTCCAATAATTTCAACAGATGTTGGAATTGCATCCGAGATTCTTTCTGCACAATCAATATTTGAGATGAATAATTTCCAAAATGTTGCACCTCAAACTGAGTATGCCTTTAATAAAGTTCAAAAGTATAAAATACCTAAAGGCTTTATAGAGTTTAATGAGGTATTCAGAAAATTAAGTGAATAATTTATGAAAATTAGTATTGGAACAAACATTAAGGATGGCCCTTGGGGAGGAGGCAATCTTTTCGCAATTAATTTGAAAGAATTTCTTATATCAAAAGGCCATGATGTTATTAATAACTTAAACGATACTGATATAGATATTATTTTAATTACAGAACCTAGAAAAACCTCAGAATCATCAGCTTTCACACACTTGGATGTAAAAGATTATATAAATTTTGTGAACAAGGAGTCACTAATTGTTCATAGATTAAATGAATGTGATGAAAGAAAAGGAACAAACTTTGTGAACAAATATTTAATTGAGGCAAATAAAGTAGCTGACTACACGGTATTTGTAAGTACTTGGCTTAAAAATTTATATTTAGATCAAGGTATAAATACAAAAAATAATAATGTAATTTTAGCTGGTGCAAATGAATTAGTATTCAATCCAAAAGGAAAGGCAAGTTTTGATAAAGATGAAAAATTAAAATTTGTAACTCATCATTGGGGTGCAAATTGGAACAAAGGTTTTTCAATTTATCAAAAAATTGATGATTTATTGGGTTATAGAGATTGGAAAAAGAAAATTGAATTTACATATATTGGAAATTTACCTAATAAATTTAAATTTAAAAACTGTAATTATTTAGAGCCTTTATCTGGGTATAAGCTTGCAGCTGAACTAAAGAAAAATCATGTTTATCTAACAGGTTCACTTAATGAACCATCTGGCAATCATCATATAGAAGGAGCACAGTGTGGGCTTCCAGTTATGTACATTGACAGTGGTGGAGTAAAAGAATATTGTAATGAATTTGGTGTTGAATTTACAGAAGAAAATATTGAAGAGAAATTAAATTTTGTATTAAAAAATTATGATGAGGTTTCATTAAAAATTAAAGATTATCCTTTTAATTCTAATGTAATGAGTAGTAACTATTTGAAGCTATTTGATGAAATGATTAGAAATAAAAAATCAATTTTAAGTCAAAGAAATATTGAAAAACCCGGAATTTTTGAGGAAAGATTATTTAATTTTAAAAGAATGTTCAACACAAAATAATTAATTTTTAAATATAATCTCTTTCAATTCTTTATAGAAGAAATCTGTATTGTAATTATTTTTTACTAGATTAAATGAGTTATCGATTACTTGATTTGTTATTTTTTTATTCTGAATTATTTCTTTTATTTTATTGCTCCATTTATTTATATCATTTTTTTCAATAAAAAATATATTTTCACCATCTTTAAAAACATCTTTATCCCAAAACCCTATTGTTTCAGTAATCAAAACTGGAACCCCCATGGACATTGACTGAAGAGCTACGCTTTGTCCAGAGGGCTGGTAAGAATCCTTTATTGGGATAATCGTTAAAATTGATTCATTGTAAATATTTTTAACCTCTTCATCTGATAGAATTTTTTTATTCCATTGCCCTTCAATTAAAGTTATATTTTGACTTCTTATGTCATTTTTATTTATATTTGATGTCACAAAAGTAAAGTCAAATTCGGGCATATTTGCTGCCAATTTTATAGCAAAATCATACTCTCTTCTGCCATCATTACCAATAAATAATATACTTTTTGAATTCAAATTATTTTCTTGTTCCCAAAAATTTGTATCAATACAAAAAGGTACAAAATAAAACTTTTTTTTATATTTTTTGAAAGACATTTTTGCTTGATTAAACTCTCCTTTACTTAAAAAAATAAAATTATTTACTGTCTTAAAGAAAATTATTAACAACAATCTTTGAGTTATATGTGAAATAATATTTCGAGTATCTTTTGCAAGTAATCCCATAACTATTACTGTTGACTTGCTTTTTTTAAAAATTTTTAAAATTAATAAAAGGGGAAGTGTAGAAATGCCAATTCGATCATTTGTCAAGATAATATATTTTGACTTAGATAAAATATTTAAATTTTTGTATGTACAAATATTCTCAAAAAAAAACGATAATTTTGAAATTTTTCTAAGTACTTTCGAAAATATAAAGAAAAATGAGTTAATAAAACTTTTCTTATTTTTTGGAGAGAACTCAATGAAGTCAATATTTTTAAATTCATCTTTAAATTCAAAAAACCCATAGAAAAATTCTTTTGCAAAATTCTCTTTAGATAAAATATGTTTTGATCTTCCATCACCAAAAACATATGTGATACTCATTTTTTTTGTTTGCACCATTGTTATCATAATACTTAACTTGTTTACTTCTTATAATTAATTAGACTTTCATTGAGAGTTAATGCTAAAAATTGCAAATAAAATTTCATTTCAAACATTAGTAAGTAATATTTTCTTTGCCTTCATTGTTTTAACAATGATTTTTACTAGATCCTTAATGGGATTTAAATTATTTGGATTTAGGCTAGGTGAATTGATTGTAGGTTTTGGAATAGTTTTAGTATTTTCTTTCATAATCATGTTTATATTTAAAAACAATTATTTAGACTTTTTTCCTTATAAATATTTCTTTCTATTTCTATTTTCTTTTTTATTATCACTTTTTATGAACCAAGGCTCGCTTTTATCTCTTTATACTTATAAATCTTCTTCGTATTTATGGATGATAGGATACGTCTTGTTATCATATTATTTTTTGAATAATTTTAGATTTTATAATCTACATATTTCTGTTCTAATACTTGTACCATTTATTATCTATATATTTAATTCTGGTAACTATCCAAATTTTATAATGTATTTTTTCCAAGAGTATTCAGACAAGTTTCAATTTATGAAAGGTTCAGATGTTCTGATGGCTTTCATACTATGTACATTTATATTAAAGGACAAAATTAAAGGCAAAAAATATTTTTTAGCATATGTAAATTCTATGGGTGCTTTGTTGCTTCCTCTATTTCTAACTTTGAGTAGAGCATCATTCTTTTCAGCGTGTCTATTTATTTTGTTAATAAATATATCTTTTTATAAAGTTATTAAAAATAATAAGTTAAATTTTATAATTTTATTATTTTTCTTTGGCGGATTATTTATCCTTTCCTCAATTCGTTTAGCAAGTTTGCCAGATTTTATGTTTAACTCTTCTGAGCCACAAGTAGTAAATGTTATACAAGAATCTGTCTCTGAAGTAGTAGAAAGAAAAAATACAAACCAGTTTTTAGGGTTTTATTTTTGTGAAGGGAGGCTCTGTTCAAAGGACAATACTTTAGATTGGCGATTAGACATATGGTTTGATTTAATATTTGATCAAGTGGACAAAGGTAAGTTAATACAGGGATTTGGTTTCAATGAAATTTTTGAAGTAATGAAAGATCCAAATGCTCCAGGTAGGCTAGGGAGAGATGGCTTGAATGAGCATGTTCATAACCACTTATTTACAATAATTGGTCGAATGGGAATAATTGGTTTGATTTCTTACTTATTTTTTCAATTTAACCTATTGAAACCGTTGAGAATAAACATAATTATATACCTTCTTCCTTTGATATTAGTTTCATCTTTTGATACAACGATGGAGAGTATTCAATTTCCATTACTATTTTATTTTCTTATTAGCTATTTTTATTTAGGTACAAAAAATTAAATATTTTCTAAAAACCAACTGTATGTTTTTTTAAGACCATCCTTCAATGATGTAGAGCTACTCCAACCTAAGCTGTTAATTAAACCAGAGTCTAAAAGTTTTCTAGGATTTCCATCGGGCATTTCTAAGTTTGTTTTAATACTTCCTTCATATTCCATTGTTTCTTTAATCATATTTGCAAGATTTATTATTGATATTTCTTCGCCTGTTCCAACATTGATCAAGTCCTCATTTAATTCTTTTCCTATAAGAAAATTTATACACTCTGATAAATCATCTACATACATAAACTCCCTTAAAGGCTTTCCACTTCCCCAAATTAAAAATTCATCATTTTTTTTCACTTTTGCATTATGCATTCTATAGATTAACCCTGGTATTACATGACTGTTCATATCTGAAAAATTATCGTTTGGACCATATAGATTTGTCGGCATTAGGTTTATAATATCAATTCCGTACTGTTTTGATATTTCTCTACCTAGTTCAATGCCTGTAATTTTTGCAATAGCATAAGGTGAATTAGTCGGCTCTAATTTTCCTTCAAGAAAGGAATTTTCATTTATTGGGTTTTTAGCATTTAGTGGATAAATGCAACTACTTCCAAGATTAACAACTTTAATATTTTTAAAATTTTTAATTACATCAAACAAATTTAAATTTATTTTTAAATTGTCCAAAAGAAACTCTGCTCTATAAGTGTTATTTGCATGAATACCACCTACTTTTGCTGCACAATTTACAACATAGTCCGGTTCAAATTTTTCAATTAAATTATTTATATCATAGGGATTATGTAGGTCGGCATCTTTCCTAGTTGATGCAAAAACTTCACTTACCTTTTTTGATGAATTTAATGTTTTTACTAATGACTGACCAACGAGACCCGAGGATCCAAAAACTAAAACTTTATATTTATTCATTTATTAAATTTAAATTTACCAGACTTAGTGTAACTTAAATAAAAATTTTATATTATTGTAAGAAAAAATTATATACTTTATAGTGAATAAGTTCTTATTTTAATAAACTAAAAAAAGGAATTGTCTTAATAAATTAATATGAAAGAAAATTGGCTAGAAAATCTTGAATCTAATTTACCTAATTTTTTGTCTAAACTTACTAAACAAGAACATACATATCAAGCAGTTATAGAAGGAAATACAATTGAAGGTAAAAATTTAAATTTAGGACTTAGTTGTTATGCACTTAAGATTTTTTATATAACTAATCTGTGGGATAAGCTTGATAAAGAAAAACAAAAAAAATGGATTGACTACATTAATTCATTTCAATCAAATAGTAATAATTTTCCAGATAATTCCTATATTGATACAAAATATTTAGAATATTTTTCAAAATTAAACCCCAGTAAATGGATAAAAAATTTTACAAAAAAAATGCTTAATAAATACACAAATCAAAATTTCTTATTAGATGACTTAAAATTAGAAAATTTTATTAGAGCAGAAACAAAACAAGCAATCTCAACTCTTCATCAAGTAAATGAGAAAAATAAAAAACCGTACAATATGTTTCCAAAAACGGAAAAAGAAGTATTTAATTATTTGGAAAATCTTGATTGGTCGAAACCTTGGAATGCTGGAGCACAATATGCCGCTTTGTGCGTATTTGTATCTACACAAATTTCATCAAAAGATGAAAAAGAAAAGCTTATTAATATTCTTGAAGAATTTATTTTAACTATTACCCAAGAAGACACTGGAACCTTTTATAAAGGAAGCAAGCCCTCTGATGTAGAAATTGTAAATGGGGCTATGAAGGTAATTACAGGATTAGATTGGATAGATGTGAAAATACCCTATCCAGAAAATTTATTAAAGACATTTTTGCGTATTGATCCAAATGATGATGGTTGTGACTTAGTAGACATAGTTTATGTAATATATATGTGTCAGAAATCAATTAATTATAAAGAAGAAGAAATAAAACTTTTTTGTAAAAATATTTTAAATAAGATCGAAAATCATTATTTTTATAACGAAGGAGGTTTTTCATATTTCATAAACAAATCTCAAACCCATTATTACGGTGTAAAAATAACTAAAGGGTTAAATGAGCCTGACTTACATGGAACATTACTTTTAGTGTGGGCAATAAGTATGATTGCAGAAATTATCGACATTCCTATAAAAAATTGGAAAGTATTAAAACCTTAGTTTTATAAGTATACGATTTTTAAAAGTAACCAATTTTTTTATTTTAGAATTGATTACTTTTTTAATATATCTTTTTGTTTGATAATATTTTCTTACAATTAAAGTTTCGTTGAAGTACTCATAATTCGTCTCTAAATCTTGGTTAACATTAATCTTTTTTTCCCAAAAATCTTTAGAAAGTACACTAAAATCGTAATTTCTTATATCAAAATCATCCAAGAATTTTTTTAAGGTATCGTATGTTACTTCTTCAAAATTGTTTACAAATAGTATTGGAAGTTTATGTTCATAATTATATGTTGGGTGTTTTTTTGTGATTGGAATAGATCCTGAATACAACACTTCCCACAAACGATGAGTATCTATACCATTTCCCCAAGGACATAAAATAAATGAATTTTCCCTCAAACTCTTCATATAGTTTTCTTTATCAAGATTTGGTTCATCAATAGTTACCCATTCTTCATTTTGAAAGTGCTTTACAATATTCCTTCGCTCTTTAAAATTTGTGTTTTGTTGGAAATTAATATACAAAGAAACTTCATAATTTAGAAAATTATTTTCATCAAATAACTTAAAATCAGAGGAATTTAAATTTTTCTTGGAAAAAGAACTTGCTATACCAATTGGTATTGGTTTTAAATTATCATGAGTAAAACCCGCATTTACTGTGTACCAATTCTTAATACATTTTGGTTTTTTGTTAAATATTTTTTTTGTAATCAGCAAATCAGTTTGATGTGTAATTAAATTTATATTTTTAAATTTAGATTTTTTTAAATGGTAAAAAAGATTATCCAGTTGACCTGTATTGCAAAAAATTGTCTGATTTTCAGCTAATTTAAACTTTATTTTTTTAAATACAACACAATTAAATAATGGATCATTAAACTCTTCAATAATCTCAACATTATTTAAGTCAAAACTATTTTTATCAACTCTATCTGAATAAACAAGATTTGAGAATGAAGAAAAATCATTGCTTGTTATAAACAGATTGTTTTTACTGTTCACAATAAAATCTTTCTATGAATTTAATCAAAATCAACATTAATCTTACTTAAGAAAGATGAATAATTATATTATTTTTAAAGTAAGTTGAAAATTTGTTAAATTTAAATATTTATTACGATAAAGATTATTGGTTACAACATAGAAAATTATTTAATCAAAATATATATCAATCCTCTATTTTTAATAAATATTATTCATATCTTTACAAAAAAAATAAACCCTTAAATAATAAATTCATAAAATCTGGACCACAAAAATTAGTAAACAATTTTCTTATTTACTTTAATGAAAGAGATGATGTATCTTTCAATAAAGAAGTATTTGAAAATTATTATTTTCTTACTTTTACAAATAAAGATATATTCTTTTTAGAAGAAATTTTAAAAAAAAATAAAAAAGTAATTGTTGGCCCTTTATACACAAACAATGATTTTTTAAGGCTTGTTGAATTAGTAAATATATATGAAAACCTAAATATTATATCTGCATCTATTTTTGCTAAAAATACCATGATTGAATTTTCCAAAAATATGATTGATGAGAGTAGAGTAAAAATATTACCTGTAGGTGTTGCTTCTGAAAATCAAATTAAAAACAATTCAGTTTCAAATACTGAAAGAAAAAAATGTTTAATTTATTTCAAAGGTCGAAATAATTCAGAACTTAACTTTGTCTTAGGTAAACTTTCAAAAAACAATATAGGTTACAAGTTGTTTAAGTATGGTAATTACGATAATGCTGATCTTTTAAAATACTCAAAACAGTCAGCATTTGGAATAATAATTGGAAGAACTGAAAGTCAAGGTATTGCAATTAATGAGATGATGTCTTCAAACTTACCATTGTTTGTTTTAAATTCAAAAGAAAATAATTACGAAGGAATAGTTTATGATGGCTCTACAGTACCATTTTGGAATAACGAATGTGGAATAAAAATTGACAATATTGACGACTTTGAAAATAAATTTCAAGACTTTTTATTTCAATTAGATAACAATATTTTTAAACCATATAAGTATGCAATCAAAGAATTGTCATTTGAGGCTATGGAAGATAAAATGAAAAACATTTTTAATAGTTTTTAAAAATATTTTTTCTTCAATTCTCTAGGGTATTCAAAATAATTAAATTTTATATTATCTTTTAAGCCGAATGCACTATAACCGAATTGACTACTATCTAATTCTTTTATCTTATTCGATATAAATATTGGATGTTTATCCAATTTTATTTTAAAAAGATGTTTTGCATACCTTACCTTTATCATCTCATACCAAGCCTCGAAGGCTAAAATCGGGTCATCACCACCCCTATCTCCGTAGTCATTAAAAGTTCTTTTCCAAGCCCTTGCGAATCTTGCTCTATCGGTACCAATAATTTCTTTTGTCCTAAACATAGAATCATACTGCCAAATAGGTATTTTTATTTGAGGAACATTTTTATATGTTAACAATTTTCCATCAAGAGTGGCTAGCATTCTATCAGTTCCACCATCAAGCTTAATATTTGGAAATTTACCCTTATTCAACAAAAGACAAAGTTTGGTTTTTATTTGATACCTATCTGGTGTAAAGAATTGATACTGAGGTAAAACAATTGCAGGATATTCTTCATATTTTTTTAAATATGTTTTTAATTTTTTAATATCATTTTCATGTATGAAGTAATCTAGATCCATTCTCATAACCCAGTCAGTAGTGCATTGATCAAATCCACCTTGGTAGATTTTGTTAAAAACTCCCCAGTCAAATTCATACGGCCAATTTTCACCAACTACAATTACTTCATCCGCAAGAGCATTGTAACAATTTAATGATTCTCTCCAAGGATCATTTCTGGAATCAGGATTCGTCATTGTTGTAAAAATTGAAAATGAACTCATGGAAATATTTTAGTTAAAATAAATGTAAAGAAAGTAAAATTTTGAAACCTTCAAGTATTTTAAATTTAAGAAAATATAGAGTTCGTATATTGAGTTTTTTAAATTCATTAATTTTGTTTCAAAATTACTCAATTAGCTATTTTTTTTCAAGATTTGGAAATAATTTACAACAAATTGCTATAGGTATTTTGTTTTCAAATAAAGTAAATGGAAACTTTTACTTAAAAAACTTTTCTTATATGGATGACTTTTCAATAATTAATAATCCATCACATAATTTGTTTTCATATCTCAAAAAGCACTATAGGTTCTTTTATTTTTCTAGTGAACAGGATTTTCCTGGTGGTGTATTAACGAAAAATTTTGTTTATAACAATATTGAGGAGGTATTTAAAACTGAAATTGCTCCTAGATTAACATTTAATGATGATATTGAAATTGATTCAGGTACTTTAGTTATGCATATTAGAAGTGGTGATATATTCGAAATACCTATAAATAGTTATTTTCAAAATCCAATTAATTATTATAGAAAAATCATTGAAGAATTTACAGATGTTTTGATTGTTACTTCTCAAGAAAAAAATAATCCAGTTTGTGATGAATTATTAAAGATTGATAAAGTAAGATTACAGACAACTTCAGTAGAGAATGATTTTAATACTCTTGTTAACGCAACTAACTTAGCTACTTCAGGTGTCGGAACATTTCCAATTGCAGCTGCATTGGTTTCAAATAAACTTAAAAACCTATATTACACAAATTTATATTCTGAAGAACATTTGAATCCTGGGATGATAGTAACAAATAAGGTTAAACACCATATTTATAAAGTTGATGATGACTATATAAAAAAGTATAAAAAAGCTTTAAATTTTCAAAAATTAATTTTGGATGAAAAAGTATTGGTTTCTAAAGTTTAGAGATACCATTCTCCATATTTTTTCATTAATTCTATTTTTTCGTATCCTTTCACGTAGTTAAAGTGAATTATTCTTGGATCAATATTTTTAAAATTATCGTAAAACTTTGGACCATTAGGAAATTCATCAAGGGGGAGAACATTGTATTTAAATTTACTTTTATTTCTATTTATGTGTGTTTGATCGTTTGTTCTATAGTTATTTAATTTCTCACCCGAAATATTTTCTGGGTTAAAGAATTTTATCATTTTTTTATTTGATTTAATTAACATAAAACCAGCACATAAATTAATGTCATTTGGCTTTGAAGGCCTCTTATCATTTTGAAAAACTATATCTTTGAATTTATAATTATAAGTCAATTGCTTAATAAAAGGTTTTTTAAAAACTATATCTCCATCAATATACAAAACATTTTCGAACTCATTAAGCCCTTTATAAATAATCTCAAACTTTTTAAACATTAAGTTTCCAAATTTTTTTGAATTTTGCTGCATTAATTCATCACTATTTAATCCCTCAACTTTTTTTTCAGTAAAATCTATATTTTTTGTATTATCTCCGAAGTTATGGTCTAAAGAACCACTATCCAGACAAAAAATATTTATATTGTAATCAACGTTATTTTTGATATTTGAATTACAAAGATTTTGAGTGATATCAATATAGCCACCACTTGTAAATGTCACCAAAGTTATTGAACTAACATCTTGATTTATTGGCTTCAGATCCATATTTGTATATTAGTTTTTAAAATTCATAAAGTTATAAATTAAATTACTTGAATTTATGAATAATTCTTTTCAGGATTGATGGTTTTTGATAGATATATCTTTTTTCCCCAAAAAAAACTGTATTGTTAATATGCTTTTTATAAAACAAATAAAATTTTAATTTTTGCCAAAAACTATAACTTCTTTGTTGCACTGCAAGGAAGGGATAATCATACTGCTCTTCCCGATTATTTTGAAACCACACTTCATTTTCAATTTCAATATATCCACTTAACTTACTTATTAAACTAAAAATGCTTTGATCATGTCTATTGCTTTTAAACCCCTCAATCTGATTATTATCGTATTTATCAGTAATCAATGAGTTATCAAAATTAATCAAATTTCTAAACATATTAAGTTGCTCATTTAAAGATTCTGTTTTTTTTAGAATTATATGCCCTGCAAGCAGTTGATTTGAGTTTGCAATATTCGAGTCAAGTTTTACATTAAAATAATCAAAAATTTCTTTAATTGTCCAAAATTTTTCTAGATAGTCTAATTTAAACCTTAACATTGAATATTTAGAATCAATCAACATGTCTATGTATTCGGAGTACCTTGCTGACCCCTTTGGATTTAGAGATGAACCAGAATCAGAATAAATTACAATATCATTTTCCTTTAATTGATCAATGGTTTGCTTAATTATTTGATATTTCCAAATCCAAAATCCAGCTCCCTTTTCTAACCTCAATATGTTTTCATGTTTTTGTACAAAACTTTTTTGAAGATCATTAGGGCCGTAAGAGATACATTCGTCAAAAAAATTACTGCTTTTAGCTAAATTAATTATATGTTTTTTTTGTAAATCAAAATTTTTTGTTCCATACGTAATAAATATTCTTTTTGGAGTCATTATCGAAGCTCTGATTTATAAATATTATTTTTTGAGCCTTGAATAAATACATTCTTTTTTGACCAAAATATATTTAATTTCTTTTGATAAAACTGAAAAGCTAACTCCCAGTCGATAATTAAATTTATCGGAACAAGATTATTTAATATTTCGTCAATACATTGTATCTTCACTATATAAGCTTCTAGACAGTTTGTAGCTGGATGTGAAACTTTAAATATTTTTTTAAAAGGGATAAATCTTTGAGGTCCTAGTTTTTTATTTTTAAAATTTTTCCCCATTCCTTCCCCAATAAATAATACATCCCATGGTTGTTCAATATTTATTAATTTCATGATGTGATTTATAAAATTCTTATTAGTTGGGATTACATCATCTTCAAGAATTAACGAGTAATCATAATTTTCAGTTTTAATTTTTTTTAATGCTTCAATATGTTTTATTGAGCATGAAAGCTCTGGTAAAGTCAATTCAGAAAATTCATTAGCTTTTTTACCCCATAAAGAAACCTTTTTTTCATGCTTCTCTTTACTTTTTTCGTAATACGTTTCAATTATTGTTTTATCAAGAAGTTCTTTGTCATAACTTTCAATAAATTCATAAGGAACCCCTACATCTGATAGTAAATTTTCAATATATCTTTTTCTCTTATCAAGCTTTGTGTAGTGAATAATATAAATTTTTAATTTATTGTTCATGACTCAATTTTTTCAGTTATAAAGTTTAAAACATTAGAAGGCTTACAAAATTCTGGAATCTTGTCATTTTGAAATATTGGCTCATTTAAATATTTATTAATCTCTTGTTTGTTCTGAGATATTTCAATTATTTTATTTAAAAGCTCCCCTTCGTCTTTAAAGTCGTCATAAAAAAGAAAACCTCTTTTATTAAAATCTTCTTTTACTTTTTTTGTTCCCCAATAAATTGGAATTGAGTCTGTGTACAAAGCATGAAGAAGTTTTTCAGTCACATAACCATCTGAAATCTCATTTTCAAAAGCAATATTAAATTTAAACATTCTCATTAAGTTTAATTTTGTTTTTTGATCACCTCGTCCAAAAGCTCTAAGAAAAGAATTCGAGTAAAGTCTACCCAAACTATAAACTTTTTTTCTTTCATTAAGTTTTGGAACAAATTCCAATCTTTTTCCAGTAGGTTTAGATGCAATAAAAGAACAAAATAGTGGTTTATTTATGAAATTATATTTTTTTCTTTTTGTTAATTTTTCTACTGGAATTAAAAATGATGGATCTCTGTTTTTGTCTTTTTTTGTACTAAACCAATCAATATACAATGCCCAAAGTGGTAATCTATAATTCCTTTCTGTATTTTCATGAAATGAAATTGAATAGTCTGTTTTATTAAAGTCGGGTTCAACGTTTTCACCTGTATAAAAAATTTTTTGCGTATTTTTATTTTTAAAATTTTTAAACTCCGCATTTCCGGAGTAATCAAAAGAGTGAATTAACAAATCAGGATTATGTTCTGAAATTTTTAATTCATATTTGCTTTTAAGAAGATTATAAAAATAGTTATCATCAAATTTAAAATTTGGCCAAAAATCAGCAAAATAAATTTTTAGTTTTTTATTATTCAATATTATAAGTATTTTAGTTAACAAAATGTATATACTTGCTAAATTAATTAGTAATAGTTAAAAGTTTATTAAAGGGCAACTAAATGAAGGCTTTCATAACAGGAATTAATGGCCAAGATGGTTCTTATCTTGCTGAATTTTTAATCAAACAAAATTATGAAGTCCACGGGACGATAAGAAGGTCTTCATCTATCAACACTAGTAAAATTGATCATTTAATTTCTGAACATCAAGGTGACAACCTATTCTTATATTATTCAGATTTACTAGACTCCTCTTCATTAACAAATTTAATTTCAAAGATAAATCCAAATGAAGTTTACAATCTTGCAGCCCAGTCTCATGTAGCTGTATCTTTTCAAAATCCGCTTTTTACTACAGAGACAAGTACTGTCGGCCCATTGACTTTATTAGAGTCAATTAGAAATGTAAACAAAGATATAAAATTTTACCAAGCATCATCATCAGAGATGTACGGTGGAACTAGTAAAGATTCATTAAATGAAGATTCTAAATTTGATCCTAAAAGTCCATATGCTGCTGCAAAAGTTTTTGCGTTTGAAATCTCAAAAGTTTATAGAGAGTCTTACGATCTTTTCGCATCAAATGGTATTCTTTTCAATCACGAGTCACCAAGACGAGGCGAAACATTTGTTACTAGAAAAATTTCCAAAGCTGTAGGTAGGATAAGCGTAGGAATTCAAAATAAATTAACACTTGGCAATCTAAATGCTTTTAGGGACTGGGGCTTTGCTGGTGATTATGTAGAAGCAATGTGGAAGATACTTCAGTATGAAAAAGCTGAAGATTGGGTCATTGCAACAGGAGAAACTCACTCAGTCCAGGAGTTTGCCAACAAAGCATTTAGTTATGTGGGATTGAATTCAGAAGACTTTGTAGATACATCAGAAAAGTATTTTAGACCAAATGAAGTAGAATATTTACTAGGTGATCCTTCTAAGGCAGAAAATCAATTAAATTGGAAGCCAAGTTTAATGTTTGATGATTTAGTTGAGTTAATGGTTGAACATGATATTAATGAAGCAAAAAAAGAACTCACTCTACTAAAAGAAAATTTGATTTCACCAACTTGGGAATATCCTGTTAATCCATAATTTAAAGTTCTAAAAACTTATTTCTAAAATTCTGTAATGAATCGTATGATCCTGCATTTTCAGTAAATGAAACACTGTTGCTTCTCTTTCTATGAAAATGGTATAGATTTTGGAGGGTTTTAATATTTTTTCCATTTGCAATCCAAAAATAAGAAATAGCTACAGCATCAAGAGGATATCTTATATTAAAATCAATTTCACTTTCCATAACTTCGGTATATGATTTTTTATGAACTATAAAGTTTCCAGAGTTTAAAATCCAATTTATGTTTTTATCTACAGTAAATTTTGAATTTTCTTTAATGGCTTCGTTGAGGATATCTTTTGTAAATACAAAATCGGATTTTGTGTATGTCACTTTATATTTTTTATTTACTTTACTTGCATACATTGCAGCTTTTGGAAAGTTATAAAATTGGTATATTTTTGATGGTAAATATAAAAAATCTTTATTGTTGGATTTTGAAATTTTATAAAAAATATTATCGATTTCTGGTCCTGATATATTATCAGAATCTAATTGGTAAACAAAATCATTTGAACATTTACGAATATTTTCATATTTATTAATAAAAGCTCCATAATTTTTTTTATTTTTATATAACTTTATATTTATTTTGTCGACATATTTATCTATTATTTTCTTAATTTTTTTAAATTCTAGCTCGTCAGAATTATCATCATGAACAACTATTTCATCAACAACTTTAAAATTTATTACTGAACTAATGCAACTTGCGAGATACTTTGATGAATTATAAGTTGGAATCGCAATGCTTAAAGAGTAATTATTTTTCATAATCAATAAATAGGGTAGTAAGTTGTTTTTCTAATATACTTAAAATTATTAAATTTAGAACATAGGATTGTTTGTAATGAATGAATTTTGGACTCATGAAATAAATGTCGGTTATTATGACAAAATTGTAAAAATTGGGATTAATAAAAAAAGAGGTGCAAGAGCTTATTGGCATATAACAACACTCAAAACAATTAAAACATATTTACTAAAAAATTTAATTCATCTCGATTATGCTTGTGGACCGGGAACTTTAATCGGAAAATACTCAAACTCAATATCTACTGGAGTTGATATATCAAAGAAGCAAATTGAATACGCTAAAAAAAATTATTTTGAGAAAGGAACTTTTTTAACAACAAATGAATTTAATTTTGAAGACTACGAAGATCAATATGATGTTATTACTTTACTTGGTCTTATTGAATTTCTAAATAACGATGAAATAAATAATCTCTTTGTTAAATTAAATAAATTACTTAAAAATGATGGAAAAATTGTGCTCACAACACCCAATTTTTCAGGGATTATGAAGATTTTAGAGTTTTTGCAAAACTCAATTGGCTCCGTAGATTATCAAGAGCAACATATAAATAAATTTTCAAAATTGTCACTCGAAGATTTACTAAATAAACAAAACCTATTCAATTTTCAAATTTATAAGTTTCTAAATTTCAGTTTTATTTTTTCAATATTCAGTCATAACTTTGCATGGAAAATGGAAAATCTTGTTAATAAAATATTTAAAAATTATTTTGGCTCATTATTCGTAGTTATACTTACAAAAAAGAATAATCCAGATTTAAAATGAAAAAAAGTAGAACAATTTCTGTGATACTTCCAACTCTTAACGAGGAGGAAAATTTAAGGCTATTAGTCCCAGACATAATTGCTTTATTCGAGGAAAAGCTAAACATTGAGTATGAAATAATTGTCGTTGATGACGGATCCGAGGATTCAACAGTCAAATATATTTCTGAAATTAATTCAAACAATAAATCAGTAACTGTGATATCTAGAAAGACAGAAAAATCTCTCCCACTTTCAATTCTTGAAGGAATTAAAAATTCTAGATTCAATAATGTTATGTGGTTAGATGCAGATGGTTCAATGACCGTTAAAGCAATCAAAAAAATAGTAGATGCTTATTTTAATAATATAGATAGTGATCAATACAGAGTAGTAATAGGATCTAGATTTGCAGAGGGTGGAGGTTACAAAGGAGTAAAAGATGTAAAACAACAATCAATAATTTCCTCAATTAAAAACGTTAGAGATTCTAATGACTCAGTTTTTGGAATGATTTTATCAATCATGATTAACAAGTTGCTTTCATTTCTTTTTAAATCCAAGCTAACTGATTTAACCAGTGGTTTTATATTAATAAACAAAAATAATCTAACAGATAAAATATTTCAAAATAAAAATTACGGAGAATACTTTATATATTTAATTGGCCACTTAATGAAAAATAATATTGAAATACAAGAAGTGGGATATATATGTGAAACAAGATTATATGGCTATTCAAAAACAGGTTCTGGTATCATTAAATTTATAATTCGAGGTATTCCATATATAAAAGCTGCATTAAACAAAGGGATTGAGAAATGAAAATATATGATAAAAAAGAAAACCTCTTAGCTGTAATTATTAAAAAAGATGAAAGTAAAGAAGAAAAAGATTTTCATACAGAGCATAGTTCAGAGTTTCAAATTGCAACTTTTAATTTAAAAAAAGACGAAAATATTCAAAGACATTATCACGAAAAACAAGAAAGAAATATTTATTCAACAAATGAAGTTATTATTCTACAGTCTGGAAAAATATTAGTTACAATATACGATCTTGATTTAGAAAAAGTAGAAGACATAACTCTTGAAAATGGAGATATGATAGCACTTTTTAATGGTGGGCATGAAATAAAAATACTTGAAGATTCAAATTTTATAGAGGTAAAACAAGGACCATATTTTGAAGAAAAAGATAAAACAAGATTCTAATTTTATAAAAGTTTTTGAACCTTCTTTAACAATTTCTGATAAGTTAAGTGTCCTCAAAGCACTTAATAAAAAAGACATCTCTGGTTCAAGTCCAATTATCGAAGAATTTGAAAAAGCCCTTCAGAAAAACTTTAAAGCAAAAAAAGCAGTAGCTGTCTCAAATGGTAGTGTTGCATTAGATCTAGCATTTCAGTTGGCAGAACTTACAAATGATGATGAGGTAATCCTTCCATCATTTACAATAATTTCTTGTCTATCTGCTGTAGTTAGAACCGGGGCAAAACCTGTTTTTTGTGATGTTGATCCTGAATCTTGGAACATGAACCTTGAGAACGTAAAAAAAGTGTTTAGTAATAAAACAAAAGCTATTTTAATGGTACATACTTATGGATTAACTGCTGAAGCTAGGAAAATAAAAGAATTTTGTGAAGCAAATAATATTTTACTAATCGAAGACTCAGCCGAAGCTCATGGTCAATCCTCTAGTGAACAATTATGTGGAACATTTGGGAGTATTGCAACATTGAGTTTTTATGCAAACAAACATATGACAACTGGAGAGGGCGGTGCACTTTTAATTAATGATGAGAAATATTATGACAAAGCATTAAAAATGCGAAACTTAGATTTTGATAATAATAGAAGATTTCAACATGATCATTTTTACTGGAATTACAGAATGGGAGGATTACAGGCTGCACTTGGTTTATCTCAAGTCAAAAATTTAAAAAATACAATCAGTAACAAAATAAAACAAGGAAAAATTTATAACAACTTCCTAGAGTCGCTGTCTGGAATACAACTTCCATTAGTAAGACATCAAGGATCAGAAAATCATTATTGGGTATATGGAATTGTGTTAAAGAGTAAATCAAGAGATGACCTTTCAAAACACTTATATGATATGGGAATCCAAACAAGAAATTTTTTTTGGCCCTTACACTTGCAAAGTGCATTGCCAGAAAAATATTATAGCCAGAGAAACTTGCCAGTTTCTGAACATATTGGTAAGAATGGACTATATTTGCCACTTGGTGAACATTTAAATGAAAATGATCAAAGATACATTTCTAAATGTATAAGAACATTTATGGAAGAATAAATGAATCTTAACTTAGTTATCAAAGTAATTTACAAAACTTAATGACAAAATTTAAAATCATCAATAAAGTCAACCTTCAATTCTTTATTGGCTTTTTACTGATAATTATTCTAAGTTTTACAAATTTAGATATTAACTTAAAGTCATTAATTTTTTTAACGATACTTATTTATTTTTACTTTGTCCAAGAAAACTCAGAATTCCGTTTCCTTTTAGAATCATTAAATTATAGGTATTTTTACTTATCAATTTTGTTTTTTACTTTAATTATTTATCAAAATTACTATTTAAATTTTGAAATCATATCTATTGACGTCCCTTCTTATTTAGTAGCTTCAAGGACTGAAAGTTTTTTTGAATTGCCTTTCCTTACACAATGGGAGTCGAAAGGGCCAATTTTTATATATTTATATAGAATTCTTTTAATTTTATCAAATGAAAATTATCTGATTTTTAGACTTTTAAATGATGTTTTGTTATTTATTATTACTTTTTTAATATATTTAATTTCTTTTGAAAAATCTAAGAATAATTTTAGAGCATTTTGTAGTTGTTTAATTTTTATATTGATTACAAGTCATGTCTGGTACGTAACTGAATTATCTGAAATTTACTGTTTGGTATTCATTCTTTTTCAGTATTTAATATTATCGAAATACTCTATAACAAAATTTTCAATATTTTCTTCTGGTATTTTAATTTCAATTAGTTCATTAATTAATCAATCAACTGCAATCTTCTTAATTGGAGTATGTTTTTTTATTTACTATTTTCAAAAGTTAAAAAATATAAGTACATATTTATATCTATTTTTTGGTTTTATTACCCCCCATATTTTATTTTTTCTTCTTTACTTATTAAATGACTTGTCAATCATTTACATTACGAACTATATAATCATCCCTTTTGGTTATGTAGGTACAGGAAAGTTTGAAATATATGAATTGACTGTATGGTTAAGAAGATATTTTCAATATAATCAACTTCTTTACTTCTCAATCATTGGGTTAACATTCATTTCTTTTCTTGAATTTTTTAGAAGAAAAACTTTTGGTATTTATAACAACCTTGTAAACATTATTTATCTTTTTTCTGGTTTTTTAATTTATGTGATCGCTGGTCATAACTATGAACATCATTTGTTTTACGCAATTGCATTTTTTTCAATATATGTATCTCAATTAAATTTTGACAAATCTATTTTTTTAATTTGTATGATTCTTTTTATTTCAAGTTTACAAATTTTAAATACTACTTTTGAAAAATCCTTTAACAATTTAGTTAATTATGAGCAGACATATGAAAACTATCCTCTGAATCAGTTATCAAAAGAAATAAAGACTTACTTTACTGATGATGATTTTAATGTTCTAGCTGTAGATCATGTTTTGCTTTTATATTACCTAGAAAAACCAAATATTTCATACATCATCCATCCTTTTAACAATTTTGAGGAATATATTGTGAAAGCTTTATTAGATACACAAATACTTAAAACCAATGATTTCTCACATTTAAGTTATTATATCGAGACTGAACCAGATATCGTTATCTGTGCGGCCCAAACAATAATTGATGGTTCACCGACTAAACTTGGTGGAGATATATTTAATTGTGAAGTGACTGATTACAAAAAAAATTATATGAAAATAAATACTGAATATTTTCGGAGTAATCCCAATCGTGAATATTATTACAATCCCTACATATCAATAGATTTATTCATTAAGAACAAGGAGTGATTTATAGTTTTTCTGATTTGTAAAGAACTACCGAAGAAATAAGTAAATATAAAAGCAAATTTAATCTGTCGTAACCATAAATTCTTAAAATAATGTAAATTGTTGAAATTGAAATCAGATTAAGAAGAAAATAAAAATTAAGTTTTAAAAAATGAAGTAAATATATTTCAATAAAAGGCCTAAAAAAATAAATTAGAAATAAAGTAAGCAAAGGAACAAGAATAGAAATTATTATGTAAATGATATTTTCGTTAAACGTAAAGAGAATATTTATACTATTTAAATCTTTGTAAAACTGATAAACATTTGCATTTTCACTAAAAAATAATATCGAAAAATTTAGTAATGATAAAATAAAAAATCTTATTAAATTTTTAATCATTATTTTTTCTCAATGACCAAAAATATTTTATTAACGAAATTGAAAACTTTATTTTAGAGATTAATCCAAAATCCCACTTTGATAAACCATATTTTCTTGGCGGAAATGAAAAAAGATCCCTTTTTACAACAAAGCCTTTTTTAACTGCTAACCAAAAAACATAAGTATCAAAACTAAAATCAATAGGAGGATTTGTAATATAATTTAAAAGTTCTCTATTGAATATTGTTGGTTGAGCATTTATTTCATAATATTTATTTTTAAGAATCATTGTTGCAAGAACACCCATGAAGTAAGAAAAGAATCTATCTAACAAACTTCTACCAGTTCTAATACCTTTATAAAAATAAAATCTGTTGCCCTCAATATTGTTTGAAAAAAAACTTACAGATTTTTCTAAACTTTCAAAGTTAAACTGTAAATCGCCATGAATCCATCCAACAAATTTAGTTTTTGCTAATTTTAAACCTGTATAAACACCGTGTCCGTATCCTTTATTTTGATCAATAAAATATAGGCTTACGTTTGTCTTAAGTTTTGTTTCTATTCTTTGTAAGTATTCAGTTGATCCATCAGTTGATCCATTATCAACAATTATAAAATTGATATCTATTGTTAGATCTTGAATCTTCTTTATAAGTACAGGTAAGGATTCCTTTTCGTTATAACAGGGAATAACAATCGTAATTAATTCTTTCATTTTTTTAGATACTCATAACAATTTTTCATATATCTAAACAATTTATATTCAAGTGGAATTCCAAGCATTAATGATTTTTCTGAGGAGACTTCAATTACTTTCATTTTTTTATTTAATGCAGTTTCTAACATATGATCAATATGGATTTCATTTATAGATTGATTATTGATAAGAGTTTCATTATAAATATCGATATAAGTATTTTTGTTCTTGAATAAAAAATTACCAATGATTACGGTTGATGAATTATCGTCAGGCTTTTTTTTAATAGATAAACTTTTTATTTTATTTTTTGAAGAATTCACCCATCCATAATTAAAAGAATCAAAGTGTCCTCTTCTGTAATTTTTCTTAGTAAATACAACAACATCATATTCTTCTTGAGGAATCATGGTATCTTTATCCATAACACAGTCTGACGAATGTATAAATATTGGGTCTTCGTTTTCAACTAAATTTACAAGTTTTAATGCACTTTCTGCTTGACCATTTGTTTTTTTTGCAATTTTCACAATATCAACTTCTTCAAAGTCTTTAAATTTTTTTTCATCAAAGTCCTTATCTTGGACTAAAACTTTTATATTTTTAGAACATTCAAAAGAGTCAACTATTGTTTTTACAATTGAAGATCCGTTTACATCAAGAAAAATTTTTGACTCATTATAATTTTCTTTTTTAAATCTACTGCTTTCTCCTGCAGCTGGTATCAGAAAATTCATATCACAAATTTCAATTTTTTTTGAAGAATATACATTTTTTACTTCATTTATATTGTATTTAAACTCCTGATAATCCTCAGGTGTTCCCCATTGAAAAAAATAATCGATTTTGTATAGTTTTACATCTAAATTTTCATTTATCATTTTCTGGAAAGGAGTACTTATATATACTTCGTTATTTATAAAATCCTCGTCTTCAAAAGTTTTATTAATATACTTTTTTGCTAACCAGCCAGACTTAAAATAATAAGTCCCAGTTGAAGCATATTCCATTTGTTTATTGTCAGTAAATGGCTTTTTTTCTTGTATACCTAAAATATTAAAATCTTGATTTTTAATAAATGCATAATCATTTTCGTAAACCGTATGCGGGTGTAAACCAACATAAGCTGGAACAAGTCCATCTGGATTATTTGATTCAATAAAATTCTTTAAATTTTGCCAATCCCAAATATTTGCAAAATCACAATAGTTAATAAGAACAGACTCATCTGTGTCAAGCAACTTTGATTCTAAAAGCGCACCCCCGGGACCAGTACTTTGAAAATTAATTTGTACAATATTTACCTCAGGAAATTGTTCATAATATATTTCATAATTTTTTGCATCATCTTTATTGATTATAAAATTTATGTCACTTTCACCAGGAAACATATCCAAGATATGTTGAGCAATCATTTTGTTTTCAATTTCAAGAAATTGCTTTGGCAAATCAATACCAGCATTTTTGAAACGCTTACTTTTACCGGTCATTGGAATAATTACTTTCATTTATTAACCTTTATTCTTAATTGTTCATCGCTAGACTCTCTTAACTTTATTCCAATGTCCGGTTTTATATAGTTTTTTACTTTTTTATCATTAATGTAATTAAAAATTATTAATAAAGTTTTAAAATATATTTCTTCAGTTGAGTTAAGTGATTTATTTAAATATATGTATTTATCATCAAAAGTTACATCTTTATTTAAATCTACCTTATTAAGTTGTTTAAATGAATCTGGAAAAAATACTGAGTGATCAGGAAACAAATATTTTCCACTAAATAATTCGTAATTTATTTTAGGATTTGGATTTTCTATTTTATTATTAAAAACTTTTAAACCTAATAATGTATTTGTAACTTTTCTTAATTTTTCATAATCAATATATTTTTTGAATAAATTTTCTAAATGATTTATCTCAGAATATACTTTTTTTACATTATTTCCTTTAACTACAATTCCATGATTATAAAGAAAAAACTTTTCAAAATTTTTATTATTATTTTTTTTAATTATTTCTTTAGCTAGTTCATTACCCGGTCTTATATAACCTACCGGCAATATTTTATTCTTAAATAAAAAATTATTGAGTTCTTGTCTTGAATAAATTGATGACATAATTATTGAGGCCAAACTGTGGTAATGAAATACGTATTTGTTTGCTAAAAGAACATGAAAAGGAGTTTCAATTGATAAGGTATTTTCGAATTTCTCATCATTATTCCTTGCTTTATAAAAATCTAAAATTGAACCAAGCTCTACTTTTTTAAAGATATTCTTATCTGAATCACTCAAAAACATTCCAGACTTTTTTATATATATATATTTACCAGATTTTATACTTGTATTTCCTCCTGGCCCCTGACAAAGTAAGAAATTACAACCTATTTTTTTTGAATAGTAAATAAAACTTTCCATTCTAATTAATGGTAATTTATAATACTTATACACATGCTTGATAAAAAATATTTTTTAATATCAATATTGGCTATAAAATACCTTTTTTTGCTTAATTATGAACCTATATTAGAAACCACAAGATATTTAACTTTTTTTTCACAATGTATTGATTTTCAAAGTTGCATAAATCCATATCTTAATATTGAACTTCTCGAAAAATCTTATTTAACTTTTCCCTATAGTAATTTAATGTATTTTGTTTTATTACCTTTTTATTTTGTTAGTAATTTATTATCAGTATCATTTGTAAATTTAAGTTACTTATTTTTCGAAATTTTAATGATTTTTATTTTAAGAAGAATGTTTAATATCTCTGATAAAAATTTATCAATTGTTTTAATTTTGAATCCTTTATTTATTTACTCAATATCGATACTTGGACAGTTAGATTTTATTCCACTTTCTTTCTTTTTATTTTCTCTTTATTTTTTAAAATTAAAAAATAAATACTTATCAATTTTGTTTATAGCTTTTTCACTTAGTTCTAAAATAATATTTATTTTGCTAATTCCTTTAATTATTTTATATTTTATAAAGTTGGATGAAAATTTTAGTGAGATACTCCAAACCCTTATATTTTCTACGTCTATAATTTTATTTTTAAATATTCAATTTTTCATAGACAAAAACTATCTTGATACAATCTTTTTTGGGATCAATAGGGGATATACAGTTGTTAGTGATACGTCGAACATTTTTTCAAATAATGTATTAATTCTTCTTTTATTTATAACATTTACAATTTTTATGTATTGGAAAAATATTCACCGATTAGATTTTATTGGTGTTTCAATTTTTACAGGCTTTATAACTTTTCCAATATTCGTAACCAACTTATCAAATATTGGTTGGCTATTATGGACATTTCCCTCTTTTTTGATTTTATTTTTTTCTTATGAAATAAAAATTAAATCCCTTCTAATGTCATTTTTTCTCATATTGGTAGTTGCAAATGACGAAAATCAATTTATTGAAATTGAGTCAAATCTAGAGCTATTTTTAAACTATCTAATTTATTCGATAAGTACAATAATTCTCTATTACTTATATCAAATAATTACCAAGAATCCTTATTTTAAAATAAAATCATCACCAATAATTGTTTCAATTGCTGGTGATTCTGCTGTAGGAAAATCTACACTCGCTTCTAATTTAGAGGAATATTTTGGTAGTAATTTTGTAGATAAAATTGAATTAGACAGTTTTCATAAATATGAAAGAGGGCACCCAGAATGGAATAAGAAAACTCATCTCAATCCTGAAATGAATGACCTTCTTTCATTTAAAAAAATTATATTGAATTTGTTGAATGGCGAAACTCAAATAGTGAAAAACTATAATCATATGACTGGAAAATTTGATTCAAATGATAAGAAACGAATAAAAGACTATTTAATAATTGAAGGACTACATGCATTGTTCTTTTCAGATTTGAATAAAAAATATGATTTAAATGTCTTCCTAGATCTAAATGAAGAAGTTAAAAATATAACAAAACTTAAAAGAGATAAAGAAAGAAAAAAAGAAGAAGATGAAATTAAAAGTGAAATTGAGAGCAGAAAAAATGACTTTATGGAATTTATTCTTCCTCAAAGTAAGAAAGCTGACTTATATCTATCAACAACATCTAGAACTAGTGATGTAAGAATAGAAATGCATGTTGCAAATGAATATTTAATTGACTTAAAAAATATTATTTCAATTGATAAAGTTTCTAAATCAGAAATTTTAGAAGAAGAAGCTTTTTCAAAACTAGAGTTCATTGTAAATATCAAAGATTATCAAAAAATATTTGATGATTTGACGAAAGGTATTGACAACCTTTCTTCAAAAAATTTTGAATTAAAACACCAAGAGAGTGAAGCAGAACAGTATATTAAGTTAGGCATAATTTTATTCTTACTTAATAAAAAATTACAAATTAGATAATGAAAAAACTATTTATTTTTGACTTAGATAATACATTTTATGAATACGATGAAGCGCATAATTTAGGACTTAAAAAGGTTTTTAATTCTCAAGAAATATTTAATAGTTTTGATGATTTTTATTCTTCTTACGAAAATGTCAAAAAGAAAGTGCACACTATGATTCCAGAAAATCCTTCAAAACATTCCAAATTAATTTACTTTAAAAATATGTTTATGGACTTAAATTCTTCCAAAATTTTAGATTTTGAAGAAATTTATTGGTCAGAATTTATATCTAAAGCAAAACTCCAAAAAAAAGCAATAGAAATTCTCGAAGCTAAAAAGGATCCAAATTATGTATATTTTTTGTTTACAAATCAAAACTTGAATATCCAACTTAGAAAAATTATGGAATGGAAACTTAATTTTTTCAACAAGGTCATAACATCAGAAGAAGCTGGTTATGAAAAACCTCATATTAATTTTTTTAATTTCGTAAGTACAGATGTTGCTGAATATACAAATAATGGCTATAAAATATATGCACTTGGTGATGACTATGATAATGATATAAATTATTGGGTTGATAATTTCAGTGCTGAAGGCTATTTAATAAATAATTCAGAAGAGCAACCTGGATCAAAAAATGATATCTTTTTTACATTAAATGAAGCAATTGTAAAAATATTTAATAACGAAGATTAATTTTTGAATGAGTAAATAAAGATATTTTCAATTTTAATTTTATTTACTTTATTTGCAACTTCATAATCAGTATAAGTGACGTATACATCAGCTTCATTTATTGCACTTTCTACAAAATTTTTGTCTCCCCAATATTCTCTCACAAAGAATTCAGATTTGTACGTAACTCCATTTCTTGGAACAAATAAATCAGGATGCCAATAAACTAAATTTTTATCTAAATGTATGTTGCTATCATATATTTCTTCTATTGAGTAAATTACTCTATCTAACAAGTCTCTTGCATCTCCAGGGTCTTGAATTGATTGATAACCATATCTTTCATTTGCATCAAACCTAACGTCGTTGCTAAATCTTGAAAAATTGGAAACATTACCAACTACTCCAAACACCAAAATTATGATTATTGGCAAAATGTTTTTTTCATTTAATTTTATAACCCTTAAATATGCAATAAGTATCAAAGAAATCGGTAAGTGTAAATAATGTGTGTATTGTCTTTCAATAAATCCAAAATAAAAAATAAGGTAAACCAAGAATATTAATAAGAAATATTTTGACAACTTATCGTTACTTAATATTATTTTTCTAAAAATAAAAAACAATAGTATTAGTGAAATAACATAAAAAATAAAAATATTTGGAATTCTGTAGAATTTAGAAAAAGTTTCAAACCAAAGATTTACGTTTTGAAAACTAAAAAAAATCTCGTCCCCGTTTGAACTTTGTGTGGTAAGCCAATTTAAATATATTTTAAAAAAGTTAGGTAGTTCAATATTACCAATAGTAAGTGGCGGGACAATTAGGATTGGGTTTACCAAAATTAAAGAACCGATAGTAATTAATATTGATCTAAATATTAATTTTATTTTTTTTCCTTCAAATTCTTGAAATATCAACATCCATAATATGGCAAATATGACAATCGCATTTATCTTTATGAAGCTTGCGATTGCAAGAAAAAAAATAGATAAATAATACTTTTTTTTAATCAAGGACCTAATCCCTAAAGAAATAAAAATAAATACTAACGTGTCTGGCTTTGGAATTCTATGGAAATATTCGACTGATGGAAGTGAATAAATAAGAAAAATACCTAAACCCAAAAAAATATTTTTTTCTGTGTTTTTAGACATTAAATATGCACCTATTAAGAACATTAATGAATTTAATAGTCTTGATACTGAAATCACGACCTCATCATTTATTAATGTAAATGGTCCAACAAAAAATGTGAAAATATTTGGCCATAAACGACCATATCGAAGGTCTCCTCCGTATGCAATTTCAATAAAAATAATTAAAATATTTTTAATAATGTTGTTTGATACACTTGAAAATCTGTCGTATAAATCTTCCAATAGCCAAACATTATAAATATCATCGATAAGCATTCTTTCATCAATAAATAGAACCTCATACATATTGTTTTTTAAATTACTTAGAAAATAGTAAAGAAAAAATACGATTGTCAAAGATACCAAAAAGTAATTACCTAACTTAGTTAAGTTTTTGTTACTTTTATTCACTAAAGTATATTTTATCATGATAAAAATAATTCATAGAGTCAATGATGTCCAAGATTTAAATAAACTTTCTGTGAATTTTGGTGTAGAAATTGACATTAGAGCAAATAACGGTGCTTTAATTCTATCCCACGATTTGAACCAAAAGAATAGTTCAAATTTAAATGACTATTTAGATGTTTATAACCATCAATTTTTAGTCGCAAACATAAAAGAATCTGGAATTGAGGAAGAGGTTATTAATGCCTTAGAAACTAAAGATATTTCTAATTATTTTTTACTTGATGTCGAGTTTCCCTTTCTTCTTCAAAATTTTAAAAAGTATGGTGACATACTTTGTCTAAGATACTCATATTTTGAAGGAATTGACACAATCAAAAACTTTGTTGGTGAAATAAAGTGGGTTTGGATTGATACATATAAAGATTTTGAACTAACAAATGAAATTGCAGATATTCTAAAAAACTTTAATCTTTGTTTGGTCTCACCCTCTAGATGGGGATATAAGGAGAAAGTTTCTGATTATATTGAAAAATTTAAAAGATTTGATTTATCTTTTAAAGCTATAATGATCGAAGAAAATGAACATTTTTAATTAAACTCTCCATAATGATATTTATTTAGAACAAACATGCTAAGTACACTATTTGAAAAATTGGTTGATTTATTTTTAATAAGTTTTCAAAACAAAAAAATACTTAAATATTTACCAAAGGATTTAAATTTAATAATTGATGTTGGTGCTCATGAAGGTCAACTATACAAGTCAATCAAAAAATATAATATCAATTTTAATAAATTAATATTATTCGAGCCTTATGAAGTGTCATACAATGAAATTAATAAAATTAATGATGAGAGGGTAATAACTTATAACGTTGCTTTAGGCTCAAAGAAAGAACTAAGAGTTTTTAATATAAACAAATACAATGTAACAAATACTTTTTCTGAACCTAATGAAAAATCGATTAACAACAAAATAAAAAATTTTATTTTCAGTTCGAACTCTGAAAGCTCTTACTATCTTAAAAAAGAATATGAAATTAATACACTTGATTTTTACTTAAGAGACTTTACCGAAGATGTCGATCTTTTAAAAATTGATACAGAAGGATTTGAATTGGAAGTTTTAAAGGGTGTAGAGGATACCTTAAAAAAGGGCAAGGTTAAGAACATTGTTTTAGAGAAACATAAAAAAGGCACCTATGCAAACTATGATCCTGAAAGAATTGATAAATTTCTATCCTCACATAATTACAGATTAGTTAAAAATTTTAATGTACTTATTTTTGGTTTTAAAGATTGCCTATATACAAAGATTATTTAAGCTGACTTTAACTTTTTCCTTAATTTAATTAGACCTAAGATATTACGGTATGCGATTTTTGGTATTCTTCTGAGTGTAAAAACGACAGTATTTCCATATTCTCTATTGAAGTGCTTAATTGGAATTTCAACTATATTTAAATCTTTTTTAATACACCAAGCATAGAACTCCCACCAAAACCCTTCCTTAATTAGACCAATATCTTCCTTGTTTAAAATTGACAAAATATCTTCACGGTATGCCATAAAATATCCACAGGAGGGATCATTCAATCTTATTTTTAAAAGAAACTCATAAAGTTTTTTGAAAGAGCCTGAAATGAATAATCGAAATAAATTATCTACTCTTGGATATCTGTATCCAACAACTACATTACCTGGTTGTAATTCATCATAAAGTCTTTTCAAGTCTTTTGGGTCATATTGTCCATCAGAATCAACAAATGAAATTATTTCTGAATTAGTTGCTCTGAGCCCAACTAAAACAGCATCTGTGTAATTTTTTCGTTCGGGGCTGCTTAGAAGTTGAATATCATATAATTTCATTAAATCTTCGATTATATCAATTGATTTATCAGTAGAACCATCTTCTGAAATTATGAATGATATATTAAATTCAGTATTTTCATATACATTAAAGAAATTTTCTATAGTACTGTAAATATGTTTTTCTTCATTGTAGACAGGTGTCACAATCTGGATTTTTTTGCTCATAAATATAAATGATTATTCTTTTTAAGTAATATTAGTAGTTTCAATACTAAAATTATTAAATCAAATATATAAAATGACTTTAAATAAATTTTACTTACTGGTAGTACTTTTGGTTATTTCATTAGTAAAAATTGATTATAGGTTTGATGAAATTCCATATGGCCTTGAAGTTGATGATGCTGAATATTATTATTCAGCCGTAACCTTAGGTTTAGATTATGATCTTGATTTTTCTAATCAGATGGAAGGCATTGAAAATAGATATTTGAATATTGAAAAACAAAAAATTGTTCCTTTTCATCCAATTGGTTCAGGGATATTAGCTGCTCCATTTGTAATTTTTGGGAATATTGTATCAAAAATGATTAGCGATCAAGACATTGTAAGTTATGTATATTTCTTTTATTCTCTATCACCTATCTTTTATTTTTTTATTTCAATCAAATTTATTCAATCAACACTTCAAAATTTGTCAATTAATTATGACAACTATCTTCTATTACTGCTTGTTATGGGAACAGGAGTTTCGTACTATGCATTCGATAGATTTAGTATGAGTCATGTTTATGAATTTTTTTCAGTATCGTGTTTATGTTATCTAACTTCAAAACTGTTAAATTTAAAAAATATTAAGCAACAACCAGTATTAATTTTTTTACTGGGAATTTTAATTTTTATCTTTTTAACAATTAGGTGGGTGAACTATTTTTTGATTTTAATTCCAGGGATAATTTGCTTAGTTTCAAACAATCCATTGAATAAAATCTATAGAAGCATTTTCTTTTTGAGCGGATGTTTTTCTGGAACAATTTTATTTTTGTTACATACTAAATATTTGTATGGTTTTTACTCATTTAATCAATCAAATGTTGTACTTTTAGTGGAAAACAGTTTTGAGGATAATTATCTAAGATTTTTTGATTTTAGTTTATTTTTTGAAAATTTAATATTTGCACTTAAAAGTCTAAGAATTATCTTATTTGGTCAAGAATTTGGAGTATTTTATTTTGCTCCAATATTGTTTGTTTCAATTTTTATTTTTCTTTTTCAGATAAGAGAAAAAAAATATTTATTAAGTTTTCTAACACTTCTTACATACTTGTTTCCAATTTTTTCAATAATTGTTTTGCAAAATACGGCATTTTCGTATGGCTTTAGATACTTGTTTGTATTGATACCGCTAAATTGTATTTTGTACTTTAAGTATATTCATAAATCAATCTTGATAAGACGTTACGTAATGTTGGCATCAATTACAGCTATATTGGGTTATCTCTTTTTTGAGACGAGCCAAGCTACTTCTCTATCAAATGACTTTCTTGTAAATTCTTTTGGAATGAATACAAGATATTCTAATCCCAATTATTTGACTAACTTACCATCTGCACTCGTATCATTCAATTCTTATACTCATATAGTATTTACATCTTTTTTAGGGGTGTTTGTATTAAAATTACTTGGATTGATAACTGATCCATATATATTTTTAAATAATTTTACTGACCTAACTCCTGAGATCCAGGAGCTTGTATCCGACTCGTTGAACTTTTCTTGGATTAAATTATTTATAATTTTTTTAGCAGTTTTATATCTAACAAATTTGATTACTAAAGAAAAGCGTTACAATGTTTGAGTTTGTAAATACGTCTCTAGTTTTATATCTAAAATATTCATTGTTATATTTGTCTTTTTTATTAGTTGGTCGATCTTCTATGATTTTGATTAATAGATATTTATTAAAGTCAAAAAAGCTTCCTGATATGATTCTTGATACAAAATCCCATATATTTTATCCAATTATTGGAAGTGCTGTCATTGGAAATTTTCTTATATTATTTAACTTTTTTTCTCCCCTAAAAAATAATTTAGTTTATTTTTTATTATTCTTCTTTGTCCTCGTTAATTTATTTGAAATATCATTTAAAAAGATCAAATCATACATTACCGTTTCAAATTTTTTTTACTTTATCTTTATTCCCTCTGTAATTTTGGTAAGTTCATCAGACATAAACTTTCATTATGACTCTGCTTATTATCATTTGAATAATCAAAATTGGTTAAGAGAATCAAACCTAATAACTGGTTTTGTAAACATATTTTGGCCTTTTGGAATGTCTTCAATTTATGAATACCTTTCAGCAATTCTATGGTTTCAAGATTCATTAATCTATCTTCATTTTTTATCTTTATTGTTTATACATGTTTTTTTCTCATTTATCTTTTTTCAAATATTCGATTCAAACAATACTTTCTTAAGAAATGGGTCCTTTTTTTTAGTAATTTTTTCTATACTTGATAATTTTGGATTTGGCGGTGGAAGAAATGGTTTTATATATATTCAAGAAGTTGGAAAGCAGGATATATCGGTAGCGATTCTAATTTGTTTAATATCAATTTGTATTATTAATAAAATTAAGTTTAAAAATTATAAGCAAATTGACTTGGTATGTATTTCATTGTTATGTTTGTTTGTAATTCAAATTAAAGTAAGCAGCATATATATATTTTTTCTATACATTTACTACATTATTTTATTTCATAAAAATTACTCAACTAATATCAAAAATTTAATCTTAAATCAATCAATTACAATATTTTTTTCATTGCTTTGGTTAACAAAAAATTATTTATCTACAGGGTGTTTTATATACCCAGCGTCATTTACATGTAAAAATTCATTTGATTGGTATGTAATTGGCTCAACCGAAAGAGTAGAGGCCTATACAAGCTCTACGAGTTTTGCATTTTTAGAGTATTTTATTAATCCGGAATTAAATTTTATAGACTGGTTTAATGATTTTTTCAATTCTACGGAATATGCTGTTTTTTCAGAATATTACTCTTCTGTCTACTCAAATTTAGTAATTTCATTGATTGTTGTGTTTACAATTTCTTATTTATTATTTAAAAAAACAGAAACACAACGAAGTTTTTTGTTTTTTGTAACTATATATTTATTAATTGGAATATCGTATTTGATATTTTACGGCCCTATACCTCGTTACACGATTGGAATAATATGTCTTGCAGTGATGTCTATTGGTTTCTTTAAAGAAAATCCAAAACTTGAATTAAATAAATTAATATTATATATTTTATTCATCTTTTCAATTGGTTTACTTCCAAGGTCTAATTCATATATAAATCTAATTGAAACAAAAAATATTGCGTTATCAGATCCAAGACCTCAAAACAATGTAGAAATTAACTTTGAAGAAATCTTGTGGGTAAAACCTATTGAAGGAGATCGTTGTTGGATAAACATATCATGTACATTCGAAGATGGTGAAATAAAAATAGAAAAAAACGGTTATTTTTATACTGCATTTAAAGAAAATTAAAATATAAATTAAAAATTATGTATTATTAAAGTGTGTCAAAGCCTTTAGTAAGTATTGTCATTCCTACATTCAACAGATATGAAAATTTACTATTGGCAATAGAAAGTATAGAAAATCAAAGTTTTCAAGATTATGAAATAATTATCATAAATGACGCATCAACAGATGAAAGATACAATAATTTAAATAAAATTAATAAAACTAAAATAATAAATTTAGAAAAAAACTCAGTTCGTGAAAATGGTTATTTTTCTGATAGTATCCGGAATCATGGAATTGACGCAGCTAATGGTAAATATATTGCATTTTTAGACGATGATGATTACTGGATGCCTAATAAATTAGAATTACAAATTGGAAAATTAGAAACAGGTGAATTTAACCTTACTTGTTCAGATGCATTTGCAAATAATGGCATGTACGACGTTGGATTAACAAACAAACGATTTAATCAAGAGATAGTATTCAAAGAAATATCTGATATTTATAAAAAGTCAAAATTAAAAAAAAATTTTGTTAAAAGAATGAATTATAAATTCGAATTTCCAGACATCTGGGATTTAAAATTTATTAAAGTTCATAATTGTATAATCACATCCTCTGTAGTGGTCGATAAAAATTTAATAGTTCAAATAGGAAAATTTCGTGATATTCAAACAAAAAAATTATATTCCGATTGGGATTGTTGGCTTGGACTTTTAACTCATACAGATTGTTACTATTTTTCTGAACCATTAATTTATTATGATCTCAACGATGGAATGAATAAAAATACGCTTTAAAAATATTAAATATGCCAGATATAGAAATTTTCGTTTTGTAATCTTAAGTCATGCAGAAAATATCTATATAAATTTAAAATGATGAATTATCTTTTTTGCTTTGATAAAAATTATATTGTTCCAGCTAATTGTTCAATTTTTTCACTCCTCGAAAACAGTATTGAAAAAATTAATGTGTATATCATGAATAAAGATTATTCAGATCCTAATTTTTTATCTAAAAAAGTTTTGAACCATAGAAACCTAAATTCAATAAATGTTTCAAGAGTTAATTTATCAAATTATAACTTTCCAAATATTTTTGGCACACATGTAAGCGAGGCAACTTATTACAGATTATTTCTTCAAGATTATATAACTGATGATATTGACTTTATAACATATGTAGATTGTGATGTATTCGCAAATAAAAATCCTGAAAGTTTATTACAAAAGCATATTGAAAACATGAAATTAAACAACAAAACCATATCTGTTTGTATTGAAAGTTCAATGATAGATTATGGAAAAAATGAACTAGGTTTAAAGTCAAATAAATACTTTAATGCTGGTGTTATGATTATTGATTTTAAAAAATGGAAAACAAATGATCTGAAGGATAAATTTTTAAAAATTATGTATGAATATCAACAAAAATTACTTTTTTGGGATCAAGATATTTTGAATATTTATTTTGATGGAGATTTTGAAATCATGGATGATTCATTAAATTTTAAATTTGATATGGAAAGAAACAATGAAAGTAGTGTCTCTGCAAATGTTTCGTTAATACACTATTCTGGAAAATTCAAACCCTGGTCAATAAAAGGAGCTGTAAATTATCACTCAGAGTACTTCCAATCAATTTATCGTAATTTATATAATAAAAAATATTTCTTCTTACTAAATTATAAAAAAAACGGACTTAGTGATTTTATAAATATTTTTTTAAATAAGACAATTTTTCATACAAAATATCCATTTTCATTTTTTTTGATTTCCTTGAAGAGGATTTTAAAATAATTTAATTGTTTTTTAACCTTTTAGAACTTTGATAAATAATTAAATACAATGATCCAAATAAAAAAACAATATTTATATATGGAATTTTTTTTGTATCAAATAATACTTCATTTTTTGGACGATATCCTTTTGTAAACAATTCTTTACATTCGTCCACATTATCTGTATTTAATATTTGTTCATCATTAGTCAACAATAAAGTCTGAGATGGGTTAATGTATTTTAATTCTTCATAACTCAGCAATGGAGTTAAAGAGTATCCACCTTCATTTAAAAATTCACTTAGATTTTCATCTGGAACAATTTCTCCTAAAATTGTATCTTCACGATATATTCTAGTGAACCCTTCTGGAATTACTTGTTCTGATTGATAATCTATATTTTGAGCTTCATTCGAAAATAAATTATATTCACAACTTTTTTTAACCACATTATTACAATCTTTGGGAGAAGTATGAGGATTAAAAAGAGTCAAAGGTTTACAAAATAATGATACCTCGATTTTAGTATCAATATTTTCTGAAATTTTAGAGTAGTCATTTTTTGGAAAACCTAGAATATAGATCATAGAAAAAGTTAAAAATATTATAAATCCGTTTTTAAATACATTTCTATTTTTTAAAAGTTCACAAATTAAAAAAACAAAACTTAAACTAATAAAAAACGCATAGTAACTGACCTTTACGGTATCGCCTTTTAATGGGTCAAAGTTCATACTTGGAAAACCATAAGAGTTAAATAAAAGAACGACAGCTCCAATGAGTGGTGAAAGAAGAAATAAATTAATAGTTTTATTATTATTACTTGTTTTAATGATTAAAAATATGAAAGCAATTGAGCTTAAAAGTTCAATATAATTCCTTGAAAAACCATTTTCGTCAATACTTTCAAAAATATTTATTTGATTGTAATAAAAATAATTATTGTTACTGCCTAAATTAACATTGTAATAATCCCCAAAAAGATCTAAAAGTGTAATTCCAATAAACGAATCATTCTGTGATCCAAAAGTTGGAGAGGTTATTAAATTAGTCAAATTCAAGTTAGTTAAAAAACCTATAGATGCAACATTTTTATAATTGTCTAAAACTTTGATACCAAAAAAACTTATGTCATGAAAGTTATAGTTTTCATATCCAACACTTAAACATAAAACAAAAAATATCAACAGGAAAACCATGATCTCCCTTAATTCTTTGTGTCTTAATTTCAAAACATATCTAATGAATATAAATATTATTATCATTCCGGAGATAGAACCTTTTGATGTAAGAATTAATGAAAGTGGAAAAAAAGATAATAATAAAGATTTTTTATTATTGTTTTCAAAATAGTCATCAATACCCAAAATTATCCATGGAAGAAATGAAAAAGCAATAATTTCAGGTTTCAATAATACTCTTAACTCAATTATTTTTGGTACCCAATGTAAAAGAGAAAGAGACAAAAAAATTGTACTTTCATCATATTTGTATGACTTTAATAATTTAAATAATCCAACTGTACCAACTATATAAAGGATAAAATTTGTTAATTGAATTGTACTGTTAAAGAAAATTATCTCGTTTAATGAATTTAATGAATCTTTTCTTAAAAACACAATTATTGAATTTACAAAATAGTAAATTAAACCTTGATTATTTTCTGTCTGAATATTGTCGTATAAAAAATAATCTAGGTATTTTTTATAAACAGGAAAATCCACACCTTTTGATGAAAAAAAATATATCTCGCTTAATATATAAGATGAAAAAATTGAAAATATATGAAGTATTGCAAATGGTGAATAAAGTATTGCTTTATTTTTTTGAATAGTTTTAAACAAGTTTTAATTATATTCTATTTTTCATATTTTAATTCAACAATTTTAAAGAATCCATCATAACTTATTTGATATTCAAATTTATTTGGAGAACAATTTATTACAGCCCAACACTGGTCTCCATCTTTAGGGGTTAGCCTGTTATCATAAAAAATTACTTCAGGAACAGGTATCGTATTTTTAGGCGAAGTTGTTAAATCAAAATTTTGGTAAGAACTTAATCTAATTAATGATATTGAGGAGAGAAAAATTAAAGATATTAGTACAAATTCCTTTATCTCAAATCTTGGTTTACCAAAAATACCGATTAACGATACAAAGAAAAGTTGTATTCCAATCAAATACCTAGAATCAGGTCCAAAGTAAAGATAAAATATTAAAGAAACTAAAAACAAAAAATACATAGATAATTTAAATTTGTTTTTACTAACAAAATTTCTTTTAAAAAATAAAATTTTAATAATCAAAAAAGAAATCAAAAAATTATAAATAATTATTTTGTTCAACTCGTAATCAATATAGTTATTAAACCAGTCTAAAAAAGAATAATTAAATGAATAATAATTACTAAAATTAATTGCAGATTCTCTTGTTATATTTATATATTCAATACTTGTCCATTTAAGTCTTTCAAAACAAGTTTGTGAAAGTGGGTATATTATGCACCCAGTTTGAAGTACTGTTTTTATTATCCAAATAGCTCCAATAAAAAAGGTAGTTAAAATCGTGCTAATAAATTTATAATTGAATTTATTTTGTCTAAATATTTGAAAAATCATGAACATGTAAAAAAACAATATTGGAAAACCACTTACTTTTAATTGGATTATGAAAATTGACAATAAAGAAATAATAAAAAATTCATTTACTGTTAATTTATTTGAAATTAGCGATAGATAAATAAGTATTGCAGTTATCAAAAATAACACTGCGACTGCAATGTCCTGTTTTCCTATTCCTTGAAAATAAATAAACCCGTTTCTTCCTCCACCAAATCCAAAATTATCTAAAATTGAAAAAATGATTAAACATATAGAAATATTTTTTAAAATATTATATTTTTTTTGCACTACTCCTTGATATAAAAATTCGTAAAAAAATACTATAAATATGACATTAAGAAATTGAAAAAAAACAAAATCTTTATCGAACCAAAGAGCTGATGAAATATAGTCATAAATTGAACTAACGCCATATGGACCATAAATATTTGATACTCCGAGGATAATGTTGTTTTCTCTTAATAAATTTTGGAAGCCTAAATGATACAGACCGGCATCATAATTATATGTTACGTCATATGAAGGTATGAGAAAAATTAAATAAAATGGTAAGTTTTTAAAGATTTTAATCTTTGGAAGGCTTTTTATATTGACTAATACTGGTAAGAGCAGAATATATGTACTCAGTGAATTAAGTGGTAAAAAAAAGTTTAAAATTATTAAAAAATTTCCTAAGTATATTAAACCTAAGATAGGATAAAAAATATTTATATTAATACCGAATACTTTGTTTTTAGTTTCTTGAATTTTTTTAAAGTTATTCAATAAAATGTGAATTCCACGTCCAAGAAAAAAAAGAATTAAATAGAAAAAAATAAATTTAATTGAGAAACCAAGAAAATTGTTTGTCATAGATTAAATATTAGATAAAAAATATTTTCGATAAAGATAAAAAAAAAATAATAGCCTTCTAAATAATCCCATGTGGGCGTTACAAGATTTGAACCTGTGACTTCTTCCTTGCAATGAATGATTATTTAAATTAAAGAAAATTGACTAACCAATAAGACCAATAGTTAGTTATTTTTAAAATAAACGAAGTAAATTAAACGAACTCCAATATACGCAAATATAACAGTAAGAATCACTTGAGTTGGAGTGTACGTTGAGCGAAGAGCGTTAAATACTGGCCAACCTATAGCTAAAAGAGAAAGTAAACCACCTAAGTTTTTTTTGTTTTTCATAATTTCATAATAATTTACAAAAATGTGATTGTACAAAAGTTAGTAAAATGTGTGTTATATTTATGGAGCTCCTGGAAGAGATTCACAAGGAATTAAATCTCCATCTCTATCTAAATCTCCAATATCTCCGTAGTAGGGATAATAAGTATCAAACCAAGTTTTAGCCTCGGAGTAATT